>Ga0208497_1000382_pt1 | contig 21772 bp, 25 predicted proteins | sample CryBogCBE25Aug07_FD_184555 | JGI IMG/M metagenome (GOLD analysis project Ga0208497, IMG submission 184555) | Freshwater microbial communities from Crystal Bog, Wisconsin, USA - CBE25Aug07 (SPAdes) | ecosystem: Environmental > Aquatic > Freshwater > Lake | place: Crystal Bog, Wisconsin, USA...
TTTGAGGATTGGTTTGAGGATTGGTTTGAGGATTGGTTTGAGGATTGGTTTGAGGATTGGTTTGAGGATTGGTTTGAGGATTGGTTTGAGGATTGGTTTGAGGATTGGTTTGAGGATTGGTCTGAGGATTGGTCTGAGGATTGGTCTGAGGATTGGTCTGAGGATTGGTCTGAGGATTGGTTTGAGGATTGGTTTGAGGATTGGTGTGAGGATTGGTTTGAGGATTGGACTGTGTGTTATTATCAGGAGTCGCATCAATCGTCGCAGAATATCTAATACATGGGATTGTAGAATCGAGATTGGTATTGTACCAATGTAAAACATTTTCAGTTGCCATTCTTTATCATAAATAAGACAAAAAATGCTATGCCCGTTTTTCCGAGTCTGCTGCAGACCCGACACTGGTGCTTGTCACAAATCTCAACCAAGGGTTTTCGTTACTAATGATCATTTTTTATTAAGAGATAGCATCAAATTTACAAAAATACATGTGTGTGACTGAGTAATTAAATTTTTGTAAAACTATTGCTATTTTATCTTGTGTGTGTGTGTATGTTGTGGACAAAATTTATTGCATATATGATTTGTAGACTGTCAAGTACAAAATTACAAGGATCGCAATAATTAAAGCAACTATCCACATCCATTTGTCGCAATCACAGACTTTGGTGTCTTTGGTGTCTTTGGTGTCTTTGGGGGTTGTTACGACGGAATCAGCCATGTCTTCTTTTATTTATAAGTGGTAAAAAATTTGACGAAAAAAAATAGTGAGAGTAAAAGTGCGAGTAAAAGTGCGAGTAAAAGTGCAATTTTTGTTAGTGAGGGGCTTGAAATTTGAGCTGGCACCGAATTGTCAGATGAATTTTGACCACACTTTATTACCTTACTCACATCCTCGAGTTGGATATTATTTGTGTTGGAAAAGTTTGAAATAATTTGACAGATTGAGGAGGGACATGTGGGTGTTTCAAATTCTTTAGTAATATTATAGCGTTGGGGATTTGCGCATGGAATATACCAACACGCATCTGAATACTCACTTGTCAGTTTCATTCTTTTATAGTCTGGGTCCATACTTCGACTTGCGCACGCACACTCATCCCACTTTGGATTATTTGTACATATATTTGAGACAAGTGCATTATGGATCGGCGCCTCAACTGTCTGATACCACATTCGCAGCATATCACCAAGTTCGGTTTGCGCACGCAAATTGCTACACACATCAGAATAGGCACATGAGCGGGACGGGCGTTCAGCCAAGACAACCATTAAGGTATCAAATGCAGCCGTTCCATATTTACTACGAAAACTATCCAATTGTTCACGTGTATGCAAATCATCAACCAAATAGATACATTCTTGATGTGATGTACCGGCGCCGATTGCTTGAAAATTTTCACTGTGCGCAGCACTCAGTCGACATGCATCAACAAGACTTGCGTAGGTAGGCATAACTTTGTCAAGAGATACTCGAACTCTGGGTTCATTTGATGCAAGTCGCGCCAATACCGACGCAAGGGTAACCCGCGTGTCTTGCCACGGATTAATTGGGAGAGTATCGATAGTTGCGCGCTCCGGACAAGTGTTCAAGAGTGGAATCTCAACCTTATTGTCAGTACCAAACGGTATCATGTACATTGTACCATCATGTCTCTTTTCAAAATGAGCATATGAGTCACGGGTTACCTCATCAAATGGTACGATGTATGCATGATCTGGTGTTGCAAAGTATATTGGCCACTCTGTATCTTTACATTTTACAAAAATATTAGATAATGACGTCATTCTTTATAAGTTGATAATACAATTACATTCTTGAAGAGTAGGATTATTGGTACAAATATTTGAGACTATAGCAGTAGTGACTGATGTTGGCGCCGTAACAAACCAACTACGCAACGCAATACCCACATCTGTATTAGAGGTGAGTTGAGAGCATGCAGTTCCCCTTAAACATTTTTTTGATAGGCGACCGGCCAAAACTGTCATCAACTTTTCATATTCAGTTGATCCAAATTTGCTCTGAAATGCGGTGAGTTGGTCAAGTGATTTGAGATCATCAACCAGATAATTACAGTAACTAAAGTCACTTGCAGTCGGGTCAATTGCTTGAAAATTTTCGCGGGAGTCGCTAGTCAAACGACACCATCCAACCAAATCCTTTTTGTAACCAGCCTTGGTATCAAAGGCAACTTTAAACTTGGGCTCATCTGATTCGAGACGAATAAGTACGTCTGACAATTTATCTTTTGGGTTTTGTTGTGGGTTAAAAGGCAGTGTTTTTGCTGTCACACTTTGTCCATGTGGACAATCACCACACGTAAGATCTGACGGAATATTATTATAGGACCGTTCAATTTCTCCATTTGGACCCATCACATACACTGTAGTGGGCGAGAGCCAGAATTGCGGCTTATTGGAACATTTGTTGGGTAAAACCTTACACAAGTGAAATTTGTTTACAAAATCTGAATTTGATGCCATACTCTTTCTCTTTATTAAATTGTGTTGGAAAAAAACAAACTGTTCAACTAAATAATGGCTCTATTTGAACTTCTTCGCAATACACGCAAACAAAAAAATGATGCTACCTCTTACTATACGCACGTGTCACTTGTGAAGCCGCGCGGACGTTTTCAAATCGAACAAGAAGAGTTGGAACTATTCTGGACAGCATATAATCTTGCACGGCAAACAAATGTACCTATTGGGATGGCAGAGGTAACACAACAATATACTGGCGCGGTATTTGATATCGATCTGAGTAGGGAGGTGCCGGCAGATGAACCATGTTCACTTGTTCCGCTATACATGCCAGAGGACGTTGAATCAACACTAACTTGTATTACAAACACATTACGCGCAGATTTGCAAGTTGCAAATGAACATGTACTCACAGCTGTTGTGTTGGAAAAGGCTGGATATATGAGTGGCACCCGTTACAAGAATGGCTATCATATACAGTATCCATTTTTGTTTGTTGAGAAAAAGTGGTTTGGTGAAGTATTGTTACCAAAATTGGCCGCGCAAATCGTAGGACTTGACAAGGGTGTTGCAAAAGTCGCCTGGTTAATGTATGGGTCAGTAAAGACGGAAACATCAACACCCTATCGTATCACAGAGGTTTACAATGGTGAGTTGAAAAAGGTTACAATGGAATCTTTACGCGTCTATCCTCTATTTAATAGTTTTGGACACCGGATTGCGGTCGAGGGTCCTATTGATGATTATTTGCCGCGCATATTGTCTGTATTGCCTATGCATCGCAAAATTACCAAAGTCGTGGACGAGCCATATGTATTTTCACCGCGGCATGATTTGTCAGATCAAATGGAGTTGGGCATCTTTCCTGATGAAAATACATGTCAGAGTGATTCTGAAAATATGACTATTGCTACGCGTTTGTTACAGATGCTTGCTCCACATCGTGCCGAAGATCGGAATACGTGGCTTCGCGTAGGATGGATATTGTACTATCACTCGCGTGGTTCAAATCAAGGGTTGTCGTTGTGGTGTAAATTTTCGCGCAAATGTCCCGACAAGTATTGTGAGGCCACATGTAAAAGTGAATGGCAGCATATGCAAATACGATATGGTTTGACAATTGGTACTCTCTTTTATTGGGCGCAAGAAGATTCTCCAAAGGAATGCCTAGCGTATAAACAAGAGCGCCGCGAAGCCACACTATCATCATATGTTGCGTCGAGTCACTATGGTATTGCCAAGTATTTGAAACAAATGTATGGTCATGAATTTATTTGTGTGAATATACGCAGTAATATTTGGTATCAATGTGTGCGTGGTCTGTGGGTAAAACTATCAGATCCTTATACATTACGTGCTCGACTCTCTGAGGAAGTGGCGCGCGATTTTAATGAACTGCAGAATAACATTATTGTGCAAATGAACCGCAATATCCAGACTACAAACACAACACTTGAAATGCAACAAGATGCAGTCAAGAATTTGGTCGCAAATTTGCGCAAACGTCCCTTTAAAATGTTTGTGATTAGTGAGGCGGCCGATTTATTTTATGAACCGGAATTTGTGGAAAAACTAAATTCTAACCCTTATTTGATTGGATTTCAGAATGGTGTGTATGATCTCAAATCGTGTGTGTTTCGCAACTTTATGCCAGAGGATCATATTAGTAAACGTCTTCCAATCGAATATGTACAATTTGCAGCCACTCATCCCACTTATTTGCGGCTTGTCGACTTTTTTACCAAAATATTCCCTGATGTGGACACGCGCCGCTACTTTTTTGACATTTATTCGGAGATTTTTGTCGGTGGTAATCATCTCAAACAAATTTACTTTTGGACAGGATTTGGTGATAATGGCAAGACAGTCACACAGGCACTCTTTGAACGCATGTTGGGCTCTCATGCGATAAAGGTACCCACTACTCTTTTTACGGGGAAGAAGACTGCAACTGGCGCAGCTGCTCCGGAATTGGCTCGCGCGGCCCCACCTGTTCGCCTTATTGTTGCGGATGAGCCTGATGCAAAGGAAGAACTCAACTCGGGATACCTAAAATTGCTCAGTGGAAATGACAAGTATTTTGCACGTGACTTGTATCAGGCCGGTGCGGACGCACTTGAAGTACAACCACTGTTCAAAATTACATTTATTTGCAACCGTCTGCCAAAAATTAAAGATGCAGACGAGGCAGTATTTAACCGTATTCGTGTGATTCCCTTTGAGAGTACCTTTAAACCCAAAGCACAATGTCCGCCCACCGAAGAACTACAAGCGGCGCGGCGAATATTTCCGCGCAATCCCCGTATTGTTGAGGAATTTGACGGGATGGCAGTTGCGTTTGCTTTTTATCTATTGGAGTGGCGCGCAAATAAAAAGAATACAATTGTAACTGAACCTCTCAAAGTAATGGCCACTACAACCCGTTATCGTGAGAGAAATGATGTGTACTTTCAGTTTTTGCACGAAATGCTTGTTGAAATTGGCCGCGCAGATCCCCGCTATGCACTGCTCAAAACCCCAAGTATGACAGACAGAGAAATCTTTGAGTTGTTTAAACTCTGGTTTAGTTCACATTCAAAGTGGGGCAATATACCAGACTATTTGGAATTTGTACATTATTTGGAATATAGATGGAGTGATGATAGAGATACGTGGCCCCATGTGTCTCAAGTGGATGAAAATGAACAAATTGCTTCTGGAAGTATGGTAATTTTGTAAATAAAAAATGGAATCACATAGGATTGAAGCTGTGTGTGCTCTCGGCACTGACAATAGGCATTGGGATACAAGATTGGATGCGTTTGCGCGCGCCCCTATTCATGGTATTTTTTATTTGATCAAGTTGTGGCGTCATGTTATGACGAGTGAAGAAAAGAAATTTGTGTCGGCGCGGGCCATGGCACACGGTGTGGTGCATATTGAACGTCACTGGGATAATTTGACACTTGAAGCATCCAATATCATTTATTAACATTAAATTAACATAATACCATGTATGTGGGTATTTTTGTGCGTAAAAAATTGTAGTGTTAATAAATGCGATCAAGAAGGCGAGTATTTGATGTGACAGCCTTGCTGCGGCGAGATGCCAATGAGTATATTTTTAACCCCTCCTTTACCCTCATTCGAGAGAATGACTATTTTGTATCATGCCGCGTTTTTAGAAGGTACCCGCGTGGGTACACAATACCTAAACCTCAAATCAAAAGTGATTCACCATATGAATTTACGATGGATCCTACACATCCATGGGCTGGCGGGCCAGGTGGGCAGTGGGGAACTTGGTGGAAGACAATTAACGGAGGATATGATTATACCCGTTTTGCAGTGATTAGATTGGTTGACGCTAGTGTCGAGTTGGTCACGCTTTTTGATGAAACATTACCGGCACAAGACACGCGTGTAGTAAATTTGACACGCAGAGGAGGACCGCCGCGCCAATTACGTCTCTTGTTTAGTTATAGTATTAATGTGGAAGATGGCGACTTGAATATTCTACCGGAGGTTGCCGGCGCAAATATTTATCAACGCACATGCAAAAATGGTTGTTATTTGATTGGAGTGTCGACTGGACGCCTTGTCTATTCAACAACAAATGAATATTCACTCACATTTGATGGAGACGTGTCGAATGCGCGCGCAAATATAATGTGCCCCGAGATTTGTAACTATGTCGAGAAAAATTGGAGCTTTTTTGCTATTCATGATCCAACAAATACTCATATGGCTATTGGGTTTGAGTATTCACTGGTACCAGAACATGTACAATACATTTTGGGCACTGATAATATGAAGTGTGGAGTTGACACGACGCGAATTGCCACCCCAAATCCAGTAATGAATGCACTCGCATCCCTCTACACTGGTGGATATCCTGAGAATTTTGCCATTTCACTCACAACGCCGCCCTACTTTTTTGGCGATCGAATATTTTGTGTTGGCCACGTAAAATTCAAGTGGGCCGAGATGGAAAGAATGGTGATGCAGGGTAAGATTCCAGAGGAACTGCCTCTAATACAATATCTCAAAACTGAAGTGTCAACACTAGTACATCCGATCTATATCTACTTTATGTTTGTGTATAGTTATGAATTTGAGAGTGGCCGGATCTTGTCAATTAGTGACATGTTTACAGTCAACAAGAGTAATTTGGTGTTTCCAGTCGGATTGGTCGTAAATCCTGACAAGATTTATATTAGTTATGGTGACATGGATGCAAAATGTATGGTGATTGAGCTGCCGACAGACGACTTTTCTAGAATGCTTCATGATGTGTCAAGTGTGACGGCATCCACAGCCGAAGCTTGCGCCAAGACAATACCGTTTGTGTCGGTAAATTGCGTGCACCAAATTTTGGGCAAGAAAAAAAATTAGTTTTTACAAAACATGTGATTTTTGCGTGTTTTGTAAAAATTGTGACGTCACCCAACACAGAAAGATGGTGCATTTTTTTTTGTACAATAATTAAATGAACACTGAACCTACCTCACTCTTTACGGGCATACAAAATTTTTGTATGTTAACGTATAGATTAGTGTTTGCAGCCACCGTGCTCCTAACACGCCTAGAACGAATACATCGCAGAGCAATGATACGTTTAAATAAATTACTTACACCTCATACCGATACCGAGAATGGTCCATCACAGGCCGAGGAGCCTTACCAAAATGCTCTTGACCCAACAATTCATATGCGTTGAGCGGCCCATTAAAATCACCAAGTCGTCTGCCAGTATGTTCACACACAACAATAGGTAAGAATGCAGTGATCCATCCACGTTCACTATATCGGCGGGCATATTCATACTCAAAATAACTAGAATCTTGTCTAAATGTGCCCACATCTAATAGTGCCGCGACTCGTGTGAGTGATGGTTGTAGGGAAAAATTTGGCCATGATAACAACACTGATCGACATGGACCTCGTTTGGCATACCAGGCGTGCCGATCCGCCTCTTCAGGTAAATATTCATGAATTAAATACTTGTAACCACACGGCGTTTCCGCATCTATTCCCCCCACAAGATTGTCATTTACACTCTCTTGATAATTTCTATTGAACATGACTTGTCCGAGATGCGGCGCCGATTCCAATATACACAGAGCGTCGCGTAAATAATGGTGTGGCGTATCGCCCACAAATTTCCAATCATCTTCGAGTCTCACAATATAGCGTGCCCGACTCTCTTTGATTAAGTTTGTCGCCATATTCAGACTTTTGGCATGTCCCACTTGTTCACGAGTCTTGTTGACAAATGTAATAAATGGATATAGGACCTTTAACTTTTCACGCCACTCTTCGCCTGTCCCATCATCAATACACAGCCATTCTGAAATTAGATCAAGGTCGGCGCACGTTGCGCGAAATGAGTCTATACATTCGCAAAAGAGTTCTGGTCGTGCGCCAGATGTAATCAAAACTAAAATCGACATGTTTTATCTTGTTGATACAAGCTTAAATGTATTTTTTTGTATTTATGCCCGCCCAAATAAAACATGTCACTATCTTTGACGTCTGCTCTTGCACGAAATGGTAAAGGTGAGGCCAATACGTTTGACTCGGACAATTGGTACCTCAACAAGTCGATTACCCGCGAAGCACACAAAGCTGTCTTTACACGGCAACGCAATCCAATAATAGAAAACTCGCGCATAACTCAGGCCATTGCCGACAGCGGCTCACGGGCAAGTGAAAATATTTTGCTATTTGCGCGAGGAATAAACCCAATGGTGAGTGTACAATACACAAATTCGGACGGTACTCCCTCAAAGCTTCCCTACACAATTTTGCGTGATGGCGCATTTCGCCCTCCTATACGGATGCAAGAAGAGTTACTTCCATTGAGTAGATTACCTCGCAATACAGTAACAGTCGGTACCAATGCCGCCATACCCCTCACAAATTTACCACCACAACAACCACAAATAGGCCGCGAACTTACAAATTCACTCAAATTTGAGATGCAACCTGCACTGGGAATTGCGCCGGAAAAAGCACCTGCCTACTTCTCATATGATCGACTCGAAAAGCGTCTCCCAGACATGGCCACAAACGGGACACGGATAAATTTTCAAGCGGAAGCACGGCCGTTTGCGCCGCATGCCCAATATCCTCTCGCACCAAAACTAATAGGAGATTATACAGTTGCTGCGCCCAAAATTGCTACATTCAATGACAAGGCTGACGGCGATGGTCACGCAATCCCACAACTACCACAACCACTCTCATTCACAATGAATACAAATACAAGTCAACACTATCAACCCACAGAGGATGCTTCATTTACCCGTTTAAAGGAGCGTAGTGCAGTTCCAGAAACAATCAATGCCAAACCAACGCGCACTCAGACAGATATTCCCTATGTTAAACCAAACATGACAGAAAAACCACAATTGGGTGCATTTACACCAATTCCCAAACAAATGGGAAATATGGCCGTACTCGACTATTCACATGCACAAATAGACAAAAACACAACCAAAAAATTGCGGACAGTACAATAAATGGAAACACTCCGTCATGTTGGATACCGTCTTACCGACGCCGAAAGGACATTTTTGTCGCCCGCAAATATTAACGCAATTGGGAAGGAAGCTTCACGTGCCCTTCTACCTCTACACACAGTCAAATTTACAGATGAGGTGGTTCAGGCTCTTCTCGAAAAGAATTGGTTCGACTACAAACCACCAACCAACGATATTTACTCACTCTATCAGATAGAACCCCACACAAGACAGTCACAGCAAGAAATTGTTCGCGCGCAGACCATAAACATGTTGGTGAGTGCGGCGCAAACTCAAATCGCCACAATGCGCGCAAACAACGCTCTCGATATAAACATTATAAAATATACAGGTGAACTAAACCCAACCCCTCCAATAAAATTGCGCAACAAACGACCACAAACAATGCTCTTCAACATGAACTATTAAGTTTTGTATCAAGACAATTTCAATCGTCTCATACAAAACTTTAATTACCCTCTACCCATTCACATACACCATCTATTCTTCTTCACCGGCATGCTCTCCACCTTCCTCCTCTCCACAATCATACCCTTCAAGATTAGCAAAGCGATTTGGACCGGCCCATCCACGCACAGTTTTGGGTTGTTCAACTGGCTCCTCATACGACAATAGACTGGGGATAGCCGGTGTTTCGTCATAAGGCGAGACCTTGACTTCAATGACTCTAAACTGAAGTCTCACAAAGCCTGCACTTATAAAAATTGACTCGACGCAAAAGAGCGCTTGTGCTCTAATTTTGCAACTATACAACAACAGGGCATCTTGTGTATTATCATGACCATCAAATGTTTTAAACGTGGTCGTAATGACAGGGCCTCGACCATTCTCGCCGCGCTCCGTAGAAAGCTTGGGATAAAATACTGGGCCCTTTGTCGGGTCACGTAACCGCTTCTTTGAATCTTGGGTTGCCGGAAGTAAAGGATAGTGCATAGCAGACGCAATAGTGTCCAAATATTGGCGCGAATACGTCTTGCCCGTTTCATTCTCACCCTGCTCACTCGTCAAATAATCTTTAACCTTTTCGACAAGTCCATTAAACATTGCCATAAACGCTGCTTCTTCGGCGGTAGGTGTCGAGTTTTCATACATGCGCAACGAGATTGAATATCCCTCGGGTATGTTTGGAGCGCTGCCGGCTGGTTGTGTTCCCTTTCCCTTAAAGTCTTTTGCTTGAATGCCAAATGATTGACACTTGTCTGGCGTGGCCATCAATACAGGCGATAGCGAGTCGGGTGAAACCTCATAGTAAAGAGGAATCTTCAAAAATGTAATATTTTTTACAGTGATAACCTTCTCTTCAGCTTTACCAAAGACAATACGCTGCGCATTAAATGTTGCAGGCTTGCACATGACAGTCTGAAGTTTGGTGCGGATTTGCTTGACTATTTTGTGTTGTTGTGACATTATGATTTATTTTTGGTTGTAATCTTTAACATGAAATTCAATAAAAATAGCCGGGTGATATGGGTGCGACTTTGCGCTGCCACAATTCTGAATTGCGTTTTCGCATCATACTTTGTTGGAGATCAAGTCTCTGCGCATTTGTGTCACGAATGAATTGATCGTGTGCAACTGTCTTAATGTCGTTTGTGTTTGTCGCGCCGTCCAAACTAAAGTTGAGATTGGTACGAGTAATTAATGAGGGTTGGCGCGACTCGTCAATATCTTTGTAATCATATGTAGGTACACCAGTGTCAGGATTGATACGAATTCGGTCTGTCGGTCCAAAACTATATGCGCGCGGATCTCGAAGTCCTGCCGGATCCTTCATAAGTGTGGCGCGAAGACGTGCATCTTGAACAAATTTGTTGTCTGGAGTGGCCTGTGAGGGTACCGGTTCTCTTGTTTCCATAAAGAGTTGATAATCCCCACCAGCTGACCCAAACTTACTTGTGAATCCAGATTGGAGGGCAGTGTCAATACCAGAATTTGAGTTGACTGCTGCAGGCATTGTGAGTGTCCATGAAGTTGGCCCGGCAAGCGCGACCATATTTGTTGTGTTGATGGTTGATATTGTTGGGAAGGTTGCCAGTTCACTTGTGAGTGTAAATTTTTGAGGTTGAGTGTCTAGTGTGGTTCGCTGTTGAACATTATAACCTGAACGATCAGAATAAAAGAGTGGATTTTCTGTGTTTATATTTGTGTTGGGTGCCGCAGTTGACGCTCGCCACGCATCAAAGTCTGCCATTGGTGGGGCAATTATCGGCGGTACTAGTGTCTTTGGATTAGGGGGACCATACAATTGTTGTGCCATCTTTATTATAAAGTTTTTGTTAATAATAAATGACGCAAGTAAATTATATTGACTTGGATAGCACATATCGCGATCGGAACAAGTATCCAAATCCCTCAAGTTTTGCCATTCCAATCTCCACTGCAACCACATCAAATATAATTGCTGATCCCATTTGCAATGCGATGCCTTCTGTGGCGTGGACTAGTAGGAGATTTACAGTGGGACAATCTCTAGATAATATTCAAGGTAGTGTTATTACCAACAAGTCTGCCACAGATATTGTACATATTCAGTATAATGGGGCAGGAATAGTTCAAGAGGCGCCAGATTATTATGCCGGTGCAATTGTTGGGTTTACAATAACCAAAGACCATCGCCGAGTCTGGTCTTCAACCTATGTCGGAGATAATATGATACGACTTTTGCTCGATATTCCTATCCTTATTCATCAGGATACCGAACTGGGCACACTTTTGGATCCAACAGACTTTGCTGATCCGGCCTATACCCAAATCTTTGTACCAGGTGGACAAGACATTCAAAACATTTACACTGGAGATATACTCTTTAATGAGACTCGAGGAAGTTGGCGTACCATTAACACTTATTCACGTATTGATCACACTGTACAAGTTGATACACGTTTCACGGACTGGACTGCTCTCGACTCGTATTCTATTCGATCAGAGATTCCTACACTATCGTCAACAATTAACTCGAGCATGACAACAGTAAACCGTGTCCAACTCACTACCGGATTTCATATACCAGCAACAGTTTATGATTTTGCATATATTCGTATCCCTCAGTTGGTATATGGTAATGAGGCAGATGCCAACGCGGGCATTGCAAGGCGTGTTGTGGCATGGGATGCTGTCAACCAGCTGGCCTACGTGAATCCACCATTTCCCACAATCCCCAAATTTAATTGTGAGGTTATGGCAATCAGCGGCGATAATTGTGTTCCCTATAGCAATATTAGACCAAAAGATGCGACGGCCATGTCATTTGAAATCCAACTAATCTCACTTCACATTCCCAACACACCGATATTTTCATCATTGGGTGGAAACCCACTCAACTATCCCTACCTATATGTGAGATTAAGTAATGTGACTCGACCACAAACCTCAAACTTGTCAGCGTCAAATAATCCATCGGCGAGCCGCGTTCAATTTCGAGCGACACTTGCACCACAACTCAGCGCCAACGAGTCGTACTTTTTTAAACTTACAGGCGACGAGACACACCAAACAATCCAACTCGATACAAATGACACGCTAATCTTTGAACTGCTCTTACCAGATGGTCAATTGTGGATTCCAGCCGAGTCTGATACAGTTAGTCCAAGTCCCCCCAATCCACTGCTTCAGATTGCCGCCTATTTTTCGTTTCGCGCGCGCACCTAATTTGCGCATTTTTCAACTTCACTAGAAATGTGATGAGACTTGAGTGTTTCAAACTCGAGTAGTTTGTACTCTTCTAGGGTATTCTCAAGAAGTGACAAGAGATCCCACAGTTTTGCAATAATACCATCCTTTTTGGCATGCAAATCTCTCAATATTACAATCTTCTTTTGAAGAGCAACAATTGTGTCTTCCTTGTTAATTTGTACAGGCATATTTATTAAAACAAGATTATATTTAGATACACACGATTGACACTATTTCAATCAAGTATATCTAAATATTATTTCTCTACTCGCGCATTCATGTATCATATGTCAACATTGACACATATGGCACATGTCCAGTCCTACCGCCTCGCCCGCTAGAATATGGCATGGAGCGATTGTTTCCGCCGCGACCGCGTCCACGACCACCTCCTCCCCTACCACGATAGGGGGCGATTTGCGCCGGTTTTGGTGCCGCCGGTTCTGGTAACGGCACAATGGTGATATTTGGCCCATAGTCTTCGATTATTGTTTTTAGTTTTGGTGTTGATGCGATTGCCGCGCGGGTCAATGCCTTGCTCATTATGGTGCGCTGTTCAGCCATTTGTATATCACCCCGTGTTTTGAGTAATTTTGCAAAATCTCCCCTTGTTTGTCCCCAGCCACGAAGTGTGCTAGCCACAGACATTGGTCTCGCGTCGAGATATTTTGCTAGTCTGGTTGTATTGATGCGTGGCCTACTCCACTCCGTTTCCATCTGTTCCATAAATTGCGGATCATTTGGCTCAATATACTCCCAGGTATCAAGTGTGTCATCAATAGTGTCCACCTCACTCATATCTGCTTCATCTTGCCCCAGGTTCTTTTGGGTATCGTCATCAAATTCGGGTTTAATCATCTTGTCTTTGTTTGTCTGGCAAATTCATGCAAAAATTCATTTAGGCAGACGCACTACCTCCTAAACCACCATTCTTCTTAATAGCATCTTGTCCCCAATATGCGTAGGCCAATGCAGCGACGATTAAACCAATCAAGGCGCCAATACCAGTTGACATGGTTGACATACCCATAATATAGCCAATAACGGCACCAATAGCAATGATTGCAATGTGAATAGACACGATAACTGTGTTGCTCGTATAACTTGTACTCATTTATTTGTGCGTGGAAAAAAAAGCAAAACAAAATTTTGTGTGTATATTTGTCGCGATCACCGATCGATAGTTTTATATCTCTATATTTATTCGAGTAAGGATCGTGAGGCATGTGCTATCGTGTCGCGATCATCGATCGATAGTTTTATAACTCTATATTTATTCGAGTAAGGATTGTGTGGCATGTGTGGCATGTGCTATCGTGTCGCGATCATCGATCGATAGTTTTATAACTCTATATTTATTCGAGTAAGGATTGTGTGGCATGTGTGGCATGGGTGGCATGTGCTATCGTGTCGCGATCATCGATCGATAGTTTTATAACTCTATATTTATTCGAGTAAGGATTGTGTGGCATGTGAGTATTTTCTAAGTGATTGTTTCTGTGATTGAATCTTTGATTGTCACACGAGATTCTTTTGCTACAATAATTTCTTCATCAGGAATCATTGCCACAAGTGTGTTGAATATTGCACCCTCTACCAGTTTAGTGTATCTGATACGTTGATCCTCAATAATTTCGGCGATAAATCCCTCCAACATTCGTCCGGCCAAATATGCGCATCGTATCAATTCAGCCCAATTTAGGCCATCCAACGCCCATTGATTGTTACATTCGACATTCATAAATGCATTAAACTCTGAGATGATTTGTTGGACTGCATTGTTACGACTTGCTGGCTCCAAGTACTCTACACGATGAATATTTAGCGTTGAGGTGACAAAACACAAAAAATATTGTGCCCGCGCAACTGATCGAAACCACCGTTCACATTTAGACCATTGGGTCACAAATTTCCCAAAGTAATAGGTCCAATATTTGGCGGCGTCTGCATTACGTTCAAGTGGAATTTTACACAGGTGAGAGAGGATAATTAGTGAACTGTCCAAATGATCAGAGAACATGGTATTTAGTGGAATCATTGCGCGGACCAGACTTGCGGCGTGTTCAAGTGCCGACATCTCCTTATTGTCCCACCATCCATATTCTTCGAGGTGTTTAGTAAAGGGTTTTAGTTTGGTGTCAAGTTTGCTGTAGCCAGCATGATTTTTCAACTGTTTAGCGCAGCTATTCATAAAGAATAGTGGGTCAAAGTTGTATTGCAGAGTCACAGAGAATATTCCACACTGTGTATTCATCAACTCTACATTTACTGGTGTATTCTCAAGTGCATTACAATATGCGCGGCCAAAGTCAATGATTATTGGTTCGACGAGGCCAATTCGTGTGACCAACTCTTCTCCATTTTTAAATCTATAAACATCGACCTGATTAGTGCGCGCACTCGGCACCAACAATACATTCTCAATGTGAAGATCATAATGACAAAAGTCTAGTGATTCTTGTGCCTGTCTCACTATTGCCATGACTTGTCGTATGAGAGGAAAAACATTTTGCTTAAGGGTCGCTTTGTGTAAAATTATCCAATCATTTAACGATATAGAATCTTTAATATACTCCATGTCTAGTGTCATTTTTGGTATTGAGTCAGTAGTGGGTTCGTGGACAACTTCCTCTTGTTGGTGTAGCCGAATCACATCATCCACATAGACAGTATGTATACCCTTGATTCGTAAAAAATTCGCGCGCAAATGGGCTTTTTCAGAAATTGCTGTAGCGATCGTATATTCATGTTGGGCTGAAAAATCAATGTCTCGAGACACTTTGAGAAATTTGGCCTCACAGTTTGGTACTTTAAAGAATCCGACTAGTGCTTGCTCACCGCGTGCTACTTCTGTAAACATTTTCTTCTTGTTGCAAGATTATAAGGTAGACTTGCGCAAAGAGTGAGTGTCTTGTCAATATCCATTGTTTCATTTCACGGATCCAGTCCAACTGTCTAGACCATTCATCGTTTACAATCGCACGCTTAATTGTGAGCCAACTTTGTTCAATATCTGTACTCAATGTGACAAGACCACGTGAACAAGGCAAGAGACTCTCAATATTTTTGCAACCCATATAGAATGGCATTGTTTCACACAAGAGTGGTTCCCAAAGCTTCTCTGTTACATAATAGTCCTGCCAATTATTCTCAACAGCAAGGTAATATTTGTAGGGTGTAATACAGTGTTCTTTGGCCCCATTCACCGGCCCACGATAACTCGCCAAATTATGATAGTTTTTGCGTCCATATACATCAAATTGTACAGTAGGGTCGCCGCGGGCCTCAGCAAATCTAATCAAATCAACGCGAAATTTGTGTCCAGGATCATTGTACTTTTCGGATAAAATTATCGCAATTCTATTGTGACGAGTGCCAGTAATTTCACCAGCCTCAACATGATCAAGTTGCCAAAATGCGGGTGTAAATTTGCTCACGTCTGGGCTGAGTATAGCACAATATTTTGTGGGGTCTGGCGCGGCCCATTCACCCCATTGTTTGATACCAACTGAGGGTTCCAAGTGCGCAATAATAGTTTGTTTTGGGTCGATTGTCATTTGAGATGTGTGTGACCACGGTCGATTTAATATTAGAGTATACTCTGCATCGTGTGTTGAAACAAATCTGAAACATTGGTTTACAAAGTGAGTGCCCATCATCTTTTCCATTTCACGCACCATCGCAACATCGTCGCACCAGTCACCAGTAACGTGAACACGAAATTTGCGCCGCAACCATACACCGCCGCCTGCCATAATCCACGGCGAGTAGACCAAATTTATACTTGTTGGATTTTTGAGATAACCCAATGTATTGAACGCGGTGATTCTAGGGTCCGCCATTGCGCGCCGAGCGATTGTAGCTTGCGAGTGAGTGACAATTCGATCAATATCGTGATCCATCACATCTAATTTGGGAAAAAATTGCCAAAATGACATTGGGTCAAGTCTGCCATCACATCCCTGTATATCAGTATCGCCGCATATTGGTGAGTTTACCCACGGACTTGTTACTATGTGTGGCTGGACACATCGAGTGACAATATCATCAATACATTTACCCATAATATAGTCGATCCCATGTCGCAATCCATACTCTTCAATCCAGGCCAAAATTTTCGCCGCGCCAACCTTACTAATTGTGTAACCAAATGTACCACCCACAAACTTGTCGGCGGGCAAACGAATTTGTTCTTGGTCAAATTGCGCACTGGCCATCGAAGTGTCACGACTAGTAAATCCTAACCAAGTCACATGTGTGTCTGGCAGTGGAGTGGGCGGTGGCCAGTTTATTATTGTTGCATCATCTTCCAAAATTGTGTAATAGTCTGAAGTTGGGTCATCAACAAGTCTTTGCCACAAATTCATATGTGATAATGCACACCCAACCACACCACGCGCAGCCAAGTAGTCATTGCCGACCAGTAATCGAGCAAGTTTATCGTCCAATTTTAAAAGAGAACCGTCTACTGCCTCAACAAACGACCACTTAGTCTCAGGCCAGTTTACTATTTGCGCCTGCATACGTGCGCGTCTATCTTTTCGGCGCTTCAAATTTATAATAAAGGTGAGTGTATTCATTTGTCTGTTTATTATAAATTTGTTGTGTACAAGATTTTTTTATGCGTAATATAAAATGCAAAAACCCTCACCGATTCAGAACAACCAAAATGTTTTGCCATTAAGACCAACAATGCCAAACCCACTCGACTTTACGAACCAACTTCAAGTGTACAACTATGACGTGCCGCACAAGCTTACTGGTTATGTGAGTCCAACTGGTGTCGGCAATTTCTCTATTCTTGATGCCGACGGTAATCCCCTGTTTTTACCTGCCGTGTCAATGGTTACTGCTGTTGGATTAGTTGCTACCGGACCAGTTGTGCCAGCCGCTGGCAGTGTGACGATCAGTGTCGGAGCTACCGCTGTAACTGGTGCTATAACTTCGAGCGGCGCAAATACTGGTTATCTTGCCGCACCAACCACTGCCACCACTGTTACTACCAAGGCTAATGTATCTGTTACGACAACTGTTGGATTCACCGCCGGCACATCACTTTTGATCAATGTCTTTTATATTGAGCTGGCCTAAAAGTGTTTATGTCTAAGCACGCCCATCAATAAAACAACATGACCGGGATATTAAACTTCTTTGCCGCATTGGCTGATTGTTTCTGTGAACCATTCCCAGAGACACTTGCTCTCTACAAACTGTTGCTCTCTCTAGACAATGATGAAATGGCAAGTGTTGAACGAAATATCCACGAATGGACTGAAGCAAATTTGACAGCATTGTGCGCATGCAATTATATCGACCTAACGCCTATGCAAATAAAGGAAGATACAAAGCCTCTCATTTTTCAGAATCTCTTTGTGCATCCACTTGGACAAACCAACTCAAAAGAAATATGGGCACATTTACACGCAATAACAAAGTGTGCCTTTCCCGAAACAAACATGACAGTTGCACACACTGCCACAGCCACAGCCCCGGTACCTGTAGCCAACTTTATTCAGGATTTGTTGCAAAATACTCCAATGCCACAAATAGATCCATCGGCGCCGCCACTCGAAATACTCGATTCACTCGTGAATAATGAAGCTTTTAGACAAATTGTCACAAATATTCAGACCCAAATAGTACAACACAAACAAGCCGGCAGTAATGATTTTTCACCTGCCAATCTGCTCTTGGCCATGTCCTCACTACTCAATCAGTAGGGGACTCTACATCTTTCAATTCTTTTTGAAACATTGACACCTATTTGTTCCTGTTTCAAAAATAAACACCTCCTTAGTTTGTACATGTCCATCTTTTTTTACAGCCTGTGCAAAAGGCAAAAACAGTTTGCCCTTCATCCAACGACCTAGTTTGTAGTGTTCGTGTTACAATCTTGTTGCATCCACATTCTATGCATACTAAAGCACCTGGCTCTACCACAAGAGGTACCTCTGTCGGACTTTGGTACCATTTCCATCCATAGAGGCCGTCGCGAAGACGTCGATACATTTCTGTCAATTCTAGTTTATGAACATTCTTATCCCACACCAATTGACTAATAATCATGGGATGTATCTCTTCATCGTACAGTTTTAGTGCAATATCAAGTCGTTTTCGGTTAGATTCTTTTACTGATACTGCGTCCATAGTTTGTCCAGTGTACACATCACTTGTACTCTCATTCAACTTATTCATTTTTGAGTATCTGTACGCGACTCTTTACTCTTTCCTGTGCCTTGTTCATTTGATGCAGGATATTTATTGCCTCTTGTGTCAGTCCTAGTCCGAGTAGATATTCGTTAACAAGTGCAGTGTGAACACGTGGATTTGGTTTTACTCCATACTTCTTCTCTTCCAGTGTAATTAATCTATCTTTAAATGTCACAGCCTCTGCGTTTATACTCTTGAGATAGTCACTAATCACAGTCTCGAGTTCAGCCTGGCGTTTGAGTAGTTTGCGCCGAGATTCATTTAACGTGGCGAGTGATGCCTGATTTGTCACAAATTCTGCAAATTGATCCGATATTTGTACAAGTGTCATTTTTATTGTAAACAATTTGTTTAAGTAAAGAATGCAGTATCAGTATTTGATTCATCTACTCAACGAGAGAAATTGGCGTATTAGACTATGGTTAGGCGGCGCCCTTTACGACACATCAATGAGAATGGACCAAGTTCCACCACCAGTGTTAGAAATTCGTTATTGTGACAGAGCATCATCAAAAGATTTTTAATAGTACACACACACACTATTAGTATATTTTTATTTTCACAGCTTAATAAATGAACACTGAATTTAATAACAAAGCAGTTAATGCGCCCGCATGCTCCTACTCAAAATTGGCAGCGTATGCTGCACGATATGCGCCGGGCACTCAATTTGCGCAAGAAGGGGGTTTCCCTGCTATTGATGGTGATGGTAACCCAGTTTTTTACCCTAATGGAATACGCGTGAGATTAGATGAAAATGGTCATCCGCTAATCACTCAACCGAGCAAAGCCTCAATTTGTGGATCATACAACACTTTGGCATTGGCATATGGCAAGTAAAAAAAAAGTAATCCCGTTTTGAAATGTTTGCGCCTAAAAATTTCAAAACTTAGTCTGTATCATCATTCTTCTTTACCCGAAATAGAGTCGCGACTCGCGGCGCAAAGCTCAATTGTTTGGGTTCAATCAAATAAATTGTAAAGATTTGTTGTGTGATTTCTCGTATCTGATTGAGTGGGATCAAATATCCAAATAACTGACAAAATATTTTTTCCTCTGAACTCTTAATTGTCGCAATTAAATCGTACTTGGTGAGTGTGTGTGTTTTATTTGCTGCACTGTCGATAAAATTTATTGTGCCGGGTGTGGGTTGTACTGGTGAAGACTGTTTCACAATTGGTATAGCTGACTGTGCGCCTATTGCATCGATTGTAATATCACGCCACGGTGACCATTTAGCAAGTAGGTTGATTGACAATGCATCATCACTACCCAACATACTCAGTTGAGAATCATTACCGAGTTGCGCGGCCAATATCTTGTACTCTGAATAAATACATTCCATTAGTAATTTGAGTGGTTCAGCGCCAAGTGGTCCTTTAAGATCATAAACTAAATGTTCAATATATTTGTATTTATTCTCACGTCTCCAGAATCGGGTTGTACACACAAAATTGAGTAGGACCAATTTACGGTCGCGTGGCAAATTTCGCACCAGTTTTGTAAAAGTGTCAAACTTGTCGTGGACAATAGCTTTCATTGGGGGAGTTTGTCCATTAATGTCGGTATCATCCAAATGTGCGAGCCATGGACGAATGTCTTGTTCTATAACTTCATTTTGAGCCAAATGGTGCAAAAGTGTTTCTTTGGCTTTGTTTTGTATCTCTGGCTGCCATTTGTTCAAGTGTGGGCGCCAAAAGTGCGGGAGTTGAGCCTTGAGAAAATACGCGAGTGGTGAATCACCAAATGGATCAGTACATGCAAAATTATCACAAATTTTCAACACATGTGGTGTATAATAAAAATTTGAGCTAGAGTACATGGCGTCAATAAGTACTAATGATTCACCATCATTTGTAGTCTGCGTGGCAATTTCTGGGGGCGATTTATTCAAGATACGCAAAACTAACGGATGCGCTGAAAACTGGAGTGCCTGCATTGCTGGATACTGTCCGTGCTCGTCTCGTTCATTAAGTGGACTCGCCATAGTCAACAAGTGCTCAATTAATTTTTCTGCGCGAATCAAATGTATTTCGTCTTCCTCAGAAGCGATCTGTAATAACGTTCCTAGTAATCCGCTTGTATCATACTCGTCAGGTTGCTCATTTAATATCCATAGGATCGTATCATATTCGTGTGCAAGTGCCAAATAAATAAGAAACGGTAAATTGTCAGGATTTGCATGTTGGTGTGCTGTCTTTAATTTTGCTAATTTCGCTTCAATTGTTACCATTTCTTTATCGAGATTAAAATCCGTAAAACACAAATCTTATCCGTTGATGGCATAAACACTGAGACAAGTACCCAGTCCAATAGTTATTTGAGGCTGATTAGAAATAGTACCCAATTGAACAGTTATTCTAAACTGTGCTCCTGCTCCCGCTGCTTGTACAAATGAACTTAGTGACAATACTGTGGCTGCCAACTGATTCTGATTATTGTAGAGTACCTTGAATAGTGTCCAGTTTATTACCATAATTTCGAGATTAATAATTAATCGACATGCATAGGTCATTGGGTTTGAGAAGAAGGCCAGGTGAAATACATAACTGTCATCGGTCGGAAGTGTAACAACACCTGTAGAATAATTATACATTCCACCATCAAATGACTGCCAGTCCAAGTTTGGATTTAATGTAGTCTGAAAAATGAGTGGCAATGTGCCTGGAGCCATAAACTGAATGATTGGATTTACAAATACCTCACACGAGTCATAAAATGCAACAGTACCTGTCGGTCCAGTGGGTCCAATAGGTCCAATAGGTCCACTACCTGCAGATCCAGTAGGGCCAGTCGGCCCAGAGCCAGTTGCGCCGGTTTTGCCCGTTGGTCCAGTTGCACCCAATGTACCCGCAACTCCTGTATAACCGGTCGGACCG
>Ga0208497_1000383_pt1 | contig 21731 bp, 39 predicted proteins | sample CryBogCBE25Aug07_FD_184555 | JGI IMG/M metagenome (GOLD analysis project Ga0208497, IMG submission 184555) | Freshwater microbial communities from Crystal Bog, Wisconsin, USA - CBE25Aug07 (SPAdes) | ecosystem: Environmental > Aquatic > Freshwater > Lake | place: Crystal Bog, Wisconsin, USA...
GTGACTAGCAAAGTTGGAGTTGTACCGACGGTGATATTTGAGTGATTAAGAGCCATTGTTTTCCTTCTCTCGGATTATCGTTTAATTGTAATGGTTATTGCTTTACTCTGCTTGATCCGTGTTATCAGTCTGATCCGTAAATCCACTCGGAGCCTCAGGCGGTATGCCCATAGTCGAGCAACGGCAGTTTGGATGAACCGGAATATCCTCAGCGGTTAATCCATTACTGAACTCCCCATCAACATCGGTAACCTCACCATCGATATCGCACTCCTCATCATCAGGGTCGGAGGCTACCCATTGGATCTGCTCAACTCCTAGAGCGGCATAAGAATCCATCGCGGCAACATTTGCGGCTCGAGATCCTTCGGTCAGCGCAATCATTAACGAGCGATCAGGCGAACCAATTACATCCTTGAGCATTGTTGAAAGAGTTGTTGGGCTTGCACCAATAGAAAAACCTTCGGCAAGGCGGCTACCTATTTGGTCGTAAGTTGTTCCGTTCAGCGTTTGTGTTGTGAGCGTAACCTTTCCGAGCAGTTTCTCTAATCCCCCCGGGGGTTTCAGTAACGCTTCTGCCGCAAAGTTACCCGGCACCCATGTATCCCAGTTGATAGCGTTCTCGAGAACTGCGCTTGCCCACGACACCGCATCCCAGTTGTGGACGGGTTTTTTCTCAGCCTTTTTGGCTCTTAGTGCCTTACCGTAAGCATCATAAGTCGAGGCAATACCCGTGACATACATATCGGCATAGTGCTGACGAAGTACGGCTATTAGAGCGGTGTTATCAAGGGTTACATTGTGCATTGCCCACGCTCTAGCCCTAGCCCGATCCTGCGACATAAACTCGCTCACGGTTGGGTGGGTTTGTAAGTATCCCTCAACTATTTTTCGAGGGTCAATGCTTTCGCGTAGCGCAGCCGAAATCTTTAGTGCCGCGCTACTAGCGATGCGCCCATCTACTTGATGAACGCCGAGGGTCATTGCAGATACGCCTTTGCGAGTGACTTTGCGGTATCCATATCTCCGTCAAAGTAGCAACGATTCAGAGCATCCCCGACGATAGAGTCGAGGGACTTAAACTCGAACTGACGAGCCCTTTTACCTTTACTCGCCCACTTCAGGAACGCCTTGACTTCTGCGCTCGCTTCCTTAGCCTTATCAGGAGTGCCAAGCCATACCGGAACCTGATCCATACCTAAGAGCCACATAGCGAAGAGGCGATGGTGTCCGTCCACGATTACCTGCTTTTCGCCATCATCAAAGACGAGCGGGTAGCCACGGTAAGGAGTGAGGGCTTGACCCATAGACTCAATATGGTCGGCAACATTAGAACGATCGAGAGCGGTATCAGTACCGTAGAGATCCTTTACATTGACGAGGGTAAGTTGCGCCTTAGACCATACATCCGGATCGACGGGATAATTGCCGCTATCGGTTTCTACGATTGGCCACGGGCTTGCTACTGAGTCTGCCAACATCTCAGGATTGTCTGAGGCAGGATGATCGCCAGCGGCATTTGGAAGGATATGCAACTTCGAGAGCGCATCCTTTACCTCAGCCTTAGACGGTACGCCAGCCTTCTCGAAATCAGGTGTTTCAGTATTTTGTACATTTCCCGTTGGGTTTTGTACATCTTCTGTTGGCTTTGAATCCGGAGCAGTATCAGCGGCAGGTTCAACTGGCGCCATCGGATCAACATCATCGGAGACATTTTCAACACCGGCAGTCGGAGCGGCGGCGTTCACGATTCCCTCAGGAGTGAAGAGATAAACACCATTGCCAGCGACAAGGATTGGCTGATCAGCGGCAGGAGTGTCTAATAGTGGAAGTCCGAGTTCGCTACGGCGCTCGTTCATAGTCTTTGTTCCACCACGAAGTTCGAGATCAGACTTCTTTGCCATCTGCTCGTTGTCGCGGATCTCGCCAACCATAAACTTGAACTCAAGTTCGCGTGGCATACCGAGGTATGTGTAAGAAATGTTGGTGAGCATTTTGCTGATCCATTGGACAAGCGGAGCCACACCGATTGACTGAGCGGCCTCTGCTTCACCTTCTTGGTGTCCGGACTGTCCTAGTCCACCCTTAGCGGAGAATCCAATTTCGGTTGGAAGTACGCCGAAGTGCCCAGTAATCGAAGTGATGAGGTACTCGTCGAGGTTCGACTTAAACTTCTCTCCATAGCCTTCATAGAACTGAGGCTTGAGGCCGGATGGCAAGATCAGAGCGCGCTTGCGTTGCTCAGTCTGTCCAGCAAGGTTGTCGTTAATGATGTTTTCGTATTGCTTCATTACGAGCGGATCGTTACCGAAGTCCGCATCTGAAGTCAGCATCATCTCAGGGCTAACGCCATCGGTATATTCAGCACGAAGCCATTGTTGGCGACGAAGGTAGAGATCGGCTAGAGGTAAGCAACGCTCAACTGGTGATGATCCATAGACGGAGTTTGCTCTACGGTTACGGATGAAGTAAGAAAGATCGTCCGAAGTGAACTCTCCATCGGCTTCGATATTATCGGAGTTTGCTTGGAACTCAGAACGAGGGAAGCCGTAAAGGATTTGCTGGTAAGCGGCCTGCGGAGGCATTGGGCGCATACCACGATCATCAAGGAGTGGCTTAATAGTAGATCCATCGAGGATTTGGAAGCCGTAGAGATCTCCACCAACGGTGCGTTGTGGCCAGATTGCCCACGCATCAAGAACGAGGATTTCTTCGAGCGCCATCATCATCCAGTCGATGAAGGTCAGACCATTAGCACGATCGGGGTTCTCCCAAAATGTACGAAGGCGATAAATCTCATCAGAGAACTTTGAGCGGGCTTGGCTCATAGCACGAGTGTGATCTCCACCGATCTCAGCAATAATTTTTTCGCTTGCATCTTCGGCGATAGTGATATCCCAGTCGAGTCCGGAGATCTTAGCCTTTAACACTTCTACGCAACGGCGAACAATGTCGATCTGTTCAGCGGCACCACGGAGTGTTTTGAATGGTACGAGTTTCTGCTCAGTACCGATGTTGATGTTTTGGGCAACTTGGTATTCATAACGGCGAGGATCTGCGCGGCCGTCTTCACGAAGTGGGTTGATTGCACCCGGAAGAATTGGAGAACCTGGTCCAAATGGAACGCCTGCAAGAATTGGATTACGAGGCAGTGGAGTTTGTGCGCCGTAAGTGTTCTGAGTATTTGCATCTCTCATCTGCTGTTCAGTCATAACGACTGCACCCGCAGGTAAATTAGATGGAGCCTTTTCAATCTGTTGTGCTACTGCCTTGGCTAGACGGTCGATTAGACCCATGTTGTCCCCTTAGTTATGTCCCTTGTATTACGGACTAGGTGTAATGATAGCGGTATTACATCGCGGACAGAACTTAGTCTTTTTAACAACTGGCAATCTGCAAGACGGACAGAAATCAGCCATGGCCGCCAGAGATCGAAGAGCATTAGATCCGCTCATCAAATCAGAAACCGCCCAGACCATCGCATCCATACGATCGGGCGACTTATCTGAATCCGGCTCCCATGTGACTAACTGATCTTCAAGTTGAGAGAAATCTGATCCAACTAAATGAAGGCGCAACTGTTCAGAGAGCGCAGAGATCGGTTCTGCTCGCACTCGCTTGCCTCGAGAGGCGTGAACTTTCCGATACGGGACCGTTGCATCAACTTGCCGGAGCAGGGACTCAATCATGTCGCCGCCATTGTTGGCCTCGCCGATGATTCGATCACATTTCCATTTGCGATACATCTCGATCGCTTTTCTTGCCCAATTCTCAGGCGTTCCTCTCATCGAGGCATCTTCAAGGATGTAGTAATGACCATCCGGCGTAGCGCCAGCGACCACGATTCCAGTTTCGTCCGAGCCTTCTCCGCTTGTGACGGCGGGGTCGATAGCAACGACAACCCTGAAATAAGGCGGGGCATTTTCGGGCTTGATTCGAGCCTCCTCGATCAGCGCTCTCGTCCATAGGGCTGAGTCTGATTCGTCAAGGATCTCGCCGTAAAGTTCCTGTCGTCCCATTCTGGTGCCTGCGTATCGGGCTTGTAGTTCGACTAGAGCCTGCGGAGCGAGGTTGTCGGCATTATCGAAGGTCGAGCCCCTGACGATCTTCACAGTGCCATCTGTGCGGCTAACAAGATTCCTAATTAGGGCAACAGGGCGCGGGGTTGTGGTGACAATAGTTCGAGGATGGCTACCTAAGCGCATACCGAACTGAAGTTGATCCCATGTATCCGGATAACGCCACGCCGCCAATTCGTCGCACCAAGCCCCGTGATGCTGAGGACCGCGCAAGCGATCAGGCTCATCGGCTGAGAAGAGTTTGATCTTTGAGCCATTGGTTAAAGAGATCGCTCCCTGAGATCTGTTGTAATCGGCAAGCGATCCGTAATCTCTGAGGATGTTGATAATTCCCGACTCACCTTCGGCGCATACATCACGGACATCGCTAAAGGTCGGAGCGACAATCGCCCACCTAGTGTTGTTCTGCGTTGTTGCTTCCCACGCCAGCCATTCAGCGGCAGTGCGAGTCTTGCCAGCGCCTCGACCTGCTAAATAAAGATAGATTGACCAGTTTTCATCATCACTCGGTAATTGCTCCGGCCTCGCTAGATCGTTCTCCCACGCTATCCGGCGATCCTGAAACTTCTCGTATAACTTTGATAATTTCTCGTGTTCTCTGTCGTAAAAGGTTTCCATCGTAACTCGTCACCTCCACCTCAGTTTTTACTGGCGCGTCAATTCCATAGAGTTTTGCATCGCGCTCCAATATCTTGAGCATAACCTTAATTGCCTCGAGATCGCCTTTAACGACATCAGGCCAAATAGCAGTGAGAGCAACTTCGAGCCTCTGCCTATGCAACTCACGCATCTCAGCGCTAAGGGCATCATCACGCATACGCTCCATCGCTCGTTTGAACGCGGCTCGAGCGCCTGACTCATCTGCATAATTTAAGCGCTTGGCGATCTGATCGAATGTTGCTCCGCCTTGGCGATACTGAACAACCTGCCGCTCCTTCTCAAACAGAGCAGGGTCAATACTAATTACATCCGGATTATTTTCACCCATAAACGGATTACGATTCTTCGTTAGGTTGGAGCCCTGAAGTCGGAATTGCACCGCTATCTTCTAACAGGAAGTTAGACGCATCGCTGTTTATGCTTTCAGGGCGTGAACCTTTGTACATCCTAGCACCTGCCTTGTCGATCTCAGAGAACGGCAAGATAGGAACTGTGAGGCGCTCTTTAGCCGCAGGATCGAGGAAATAGACATACCTCAGTTGGAATCCCTCAGCCTTCTGTGCGCCAATACTGTTGAGGAACTTATGGCTTGACTCAGTGCCAACCTTGCCCCACTTTTTCTGCAACTCTGATGAAACCCCTGTGGTGAAGTTAATGTCTGCGGCATATTCGCCGTCAGGCAGTCTCCAAATAGTCTTGTTCTTGTTAATCTGAGTCAGCACGAAGCCTGAGGCGCGGTAGATCGTTCCATCTCCGCACTGAGTGCCATCGGCGAAAGAGATTACCCACTGCAAATGGGGAGCGTGCTTCTTGAGCATCTTAAGCGCTACGCCTATTGCGCGGGACTCACTGTTCTTAGGCAGGGCATCGCTAAAGGCCATCCGGTTTAATTCGATGAAGCCGTTCCACGGGGTATCTTTGACGAGCCCCTGAGTCTTGCGCTTATCCATAGACGGGCCAAATTGAAGCGCTCCCTCTAATTTCCCGTTATAGAAAACGCCGATGTGGATTTGGGAGTTTGGCGCGACCTTTTTACTGTAATGAATCTTCCGGACTAAGGCATTGGCCTCAGCGGAGGTGATCGGCTTTAAGATTATGTCTTTCGCGCTCATACCTGAGTCCCTAGGAATATCTCAGCCATCCGAGTCAAGGCGTTGCCATTCTTGTTCGTATTTTCCTCATCAGGGAATTCGCCCAACGCAAGGGAGGCAGAAATCGCGTTGTTCACGATTTCGACTTGCTCATGGCTCAGGGTAAAAGTGACTTGCTGAAATGGCGACTGCTCTTTAGTGGTCTTATCAAACGCATCTGACCAGTCATCGGCGGAGGCTTTAGCGACCTTCTCAAATCCTAGGCCTTCAATATCCCAACCAAGATCCTCAAGATCAACAAGTTGGTTAGATAGCGCGATCTCATCCCATTCGGCTAATTCAGCGGAGCGATTATCTGCGAGCGCATAAGCCTTGGCGGTCTCGGAATCCCAATCATCAGGACATACGCTTACTGCGATCTCTTTCCATCCGAGAGATCGAGCGGCTTCAAGCGTTCCGTTGCCAGCAATTACTACGCCATTATGAACAACGAGAGGTTTGCGCTGGCCAAACTTTTCGAGGCTGGCCTTAATCGCGGCAAGATTACGGCTCGAATGTTTCCGAGCGTTCTGTGGATCGAGAGTCAGGCCCCCGATTGCTACCGTTTCCAATTCCATTATTTACTGCCTCTAATCTAGCGTCAAGTAATGAATCCATCTCGCCCATCAGGAACGCCTTCCGCTGATGGGTGAGCCTATTTCCGTACCGATCCTTGAGCATAACGGCAAGATGGGCGATCGCTTCGTCTATATCGGCGAGCGTGATCACTTCCTTGTCGATAATCATGGGGATCATATTACCGTTTGCGGGCCTCGCGTTTTTCCCTATACGCCTTGATATCTTCAGCGCGATAGAAAACAGATTTTCCTTCTTTTTTCACCCATGCAATAGTTTTACGAAATTGCAACTGACGAAGATTGTTGATCGTAATCTGTAAGTGATCGACAACCTGTTGCGAGTTCCAGAGTTCATCTACCATGATGGCATTTCCTCAACCTGAGTAAATGATGATTCCTTAGGCTTTGTGCGCGCCTTTAGATAAAAATCTGTTCCAGAAATTTCAAGTGAGATTTTTTTCTCGCCATCTTTTGTCGTATAAGTTGATTGTGCCAATCGGCCAACGACTGCGATGCGATCTCCTTTTTGGAGATTCTCGATCACTGCATCTGACTTGCTATTCCAAAAAGTAACTCGGAACCAAATTGTTTCGCCATCTTCATACTGGCCATTGACCTTCTTGCGCGGCGTATGGGCTAACGAGAACGATGCAAGCACTTCGTCCTTGAGCATTTTAATTTCCGGATCTGACCCGAGATTGCCTTCGATAATGATCTGATTCATTTAATTGCCTTTCCTGTTGGATCGCTTACATTACATTACTTGAACGCTTCCGTCATTTTTCAAGATTACCCACTTGCCATCAGGTTGCAGAAATGGCTCGGCCTCCGGATCTGCCCAACTACTGACCATCCACCCTTTATCCGTTGCGATAGATGGGTTCTTATGAATTGAATTAGTCCCGAGGTTATGGCACTCATGGTGAACGCGGATCAAATTAGAAACGGAATCCTTGCCGCCTCGGGACTTTAATTTTCTGTGGTGGAGCGCCATAGACTCAAGGGCAGGGCCACCGCAGGTTTCGCAGTAATACCCCGCCCTTGCCTCTACAAGCGCAACGATTTTTTGATCCACCTAGTACCAGCCGTATCTCATCTCGTGCCTCCATGCGGCGCAGGGAGAGCCGTAACGGACCTTAATATAGTGCAGGCCGTAGTCGATCTGAGTCATTGGGCTTTTAGGCTTGTATTCGAACTTGTAATTACCCCATGTGGTCGGCAGGAATTGAGCGATACCGAACGCACCGGAGGATTTGTTCAAGGCTTTAGCGTTCCAGTGCGACTCCTGTGTCCACAATTTATCGAGGCACACGAATTGACCCATGCTTGGCACTTTCATGTGAGCGTAAAGTTTTGGGTGCATGAGAAACGAGAGGCTTTCACGCGGAGCGTTTGCCGCCTGCGCTACAACCGTTTGAAAAGATCCCACCAAGATGGCTACTAAAAGGATCTTTCCTTTAGCCCTTATCGGGCGACCTTACCCCGATTCGTGCAGACTTGGCAGGCGTTACCCTCGTAAATCCATTCACCACATTTGTGGCGGCTTACTTTTGTATCATCCATTTTCGTACATCCTTTCGGGAGATAGCGGACTGTCTAAGTTTAGCGGCTATTTACTTCCGCCCCATCCGTCGCCTTTGAAGGAAACGCCGAAGGACGAGAAGATCCGCTCCATCTTTCCGCAACATTCGGGTAATTCGGGCGTGGCATGGATTGAGGCGCTAACCTCATAGATCCTAAAACATCCATCGCACTTGTACTCATATACGGGCATTAGTGACCTCTTGTTGAAGTGAGAATCGTAACGATATTAAAAATTATGGCGATAATGCTTAATACGATTGGAATTGTATGATCGTGATCTCTTGTGTCGTATCCCATTACTGTAACTCCTTCTCAATGGCTTGAATGGTTGGGCAGGGATAAGGAAGTTGATAAGCACCTTCGTTTGTCCATTGTTCGCAAGCATTACATTTCCCTTCAATCGGCTTATGCAATTCCAATACAGCACGAAGGGCATCTTTCATAAAGATACCGTCAACAACTGTAAAGTTGTTTATACTTGCCAGCAATTCATCGTGTGTCATCGACCCGTTACCGCCCATACGAAAGACTCGTAATCTTCCCGCGCTTGATCGTGATCTTCTCTAGGGTTTTCAGGTACTAGCGAAGTAATTGCCTCAGTATGACAACAAGGGGTCACAAAGTAATTTTCTTCTTCGTTAAACATCATCTCAGGAATTGTCCATAGATCGTTGTTTGAACACCAACCACAGGTGAACTGGTCTGAGTCGTCATAGTCGTACTGCGCGTAATACACCGCAACAAGAACCGGCGTTGATTTCGTCAACTTGCCGCATTTATTTCCGCAAGTTGGAATGTTCATCATTTCATCGTATCGCATTAGAGACCGCCTTCGCACTTGATCATGTCGCCCCAACAGTAGCCTGAGCCTGTCCACCAAATGTGATTGACGATAAAGTACGCGCCGATCAAGGCAACGATCGCCAGCGTTCCGAATACCACCCGGCGGCGAATTACATATTTACGATCCATCTTCTTAATCATCCCAATCAACTCCTTTTTTTAGTAGGTCAACGCTTATTTTTAGCGAGCACCATTCGCACTCGTAGATCGCCTCATCATCTCCGACGAGGTTAATTATCAAGCGGTTCACAAATCCGCCCTTAGTTCCGCACCAAATGCAATTCATAAGGTCACATCCTCATCCCAATCGGGAGTCTGCTCAAGCCACAAGATAATGCAGAAAAGTGCGGTAACTGTCGCCAGCCCTAATCCGATGATCTCAATCATTGAAGGATCCCTCCATAGTTTGTTGTGATCATGTAACTATCGTCAGCGGTATCCCAATAAATCCGATACTCATGGCCAAGCGATTCAAGAAATGCTTTAATGAATAATACCGCCGGATAATCCTGAGCCCAGTAAGCGCGCTCGAAGGAGTAATCGACTTCCGTGTCTGGTTGAGCGAAATCAACATCCTCGAAGCGGCCTTCTTGCTCTCTCCATGCGCTCGCCGTTGATTTCCAGTTAGTCGAATTGACTGTTAAGTGATCAAAATCGTTGCTAGTAATTCTCATGCTTTTACCGCCCATCCTGTTGAGTGTGTTGTTCCGCAATTCAAGCAAGTGCCTGAGCGAATGTCGTAATCTTTGCCGCAAGTGCATCCGGCCGCGCTTACGATTGGCTCGCCCTTGTGGAAGTCATAGTGGAGAAACAATTGGTATTGCTTTGCAAATTTCTTGCCGCAGTTGAAGCACTCGTACTTCATGTTATGCCCCTGCCTTTTCCACTAAATCCCGCGCCTTTGCGATTTCATCGTTCCAATTTAATGAAAGTTGATGATTAAGATTTTCTAAAATTTCTTTCATTGTGATCATGTTATGCCACCGCCTTTTCCTGAGCAGGGAAGATGTAGGACATACGGCTTACGATTTGGCATCCATACATTCGAGGCATACCGAAAAACGATCCGAAGGCATAAAGTCCAGTTTCGGCTAATTCGTAAGTTTCATTGTCGTTGTATTCTTTGCCTGAGATCTCTTCAAACTTTGCGATGAGATTGGCTTTGTATTCCTTTGAAACTTCGCGGTTCGTGAAAACAAAATCCGCTCCAAAATGAACCTCTGTTGGAAGATCGTCGCCCTCAAGGATAATGAGCGAGTTGTGGTAATCCTTCATGTCGGTCATTCCGTCAAATGATGCGCCTTGGTAAAACTTTGAGATTGCATCTACTTCGCTTTCCATTGGTCCGTCAATCCATGAAATGTGGATCGAGGATCCGCCTGAATATGAGTGAGAGCGAACCGAAAACTTAGTTGAAGGGAAAGAATTTTTGAGAGCCTTGCGGATCATCTTCGCGGTATCTGTTGTTGAGATACTTGTTGCCATTTGCTTGCCTTCTTCCTGTTTGGGGGCTGATGCCCTGTTAAGAAGAACTGTAGCCCATAAATTACGGTCTAGGGGTCAATTTGGCGTTATTTTTGGAAAATTTTTATGTCCGCTCCGGCTTCATCAGAATAGACTTTTACGGCTTTTATGTCTATTACTTGCGAATCGTCCGCATAACAGATCCCCGTAAGCGCATCAAGAACGCCACGGATGTATTTATCGAGGTCGGGAGCCACAGTCGGGAACTCCCTTTTCACTGTTTTAGGCCTCCGGACTCGGAAAATGATCTCAATCCCGATCCCGCCCTCAACAGGCTTGGCTCCGGCAAATCGAGCCGAAAGAGCCACTGTGGAGCGCCACACGGCAAGGGCTGAGCCCTGAGAGTGCAGAACATGGCCGTTGATCACCTTCATCGAGCCCTGTGGCACAGGAGTGCCATCGCAGGAAAAGGAGATCATCCGGCTAATTCTAGCCGAGCAACGCGATGTGATCTGTGACCACAGAATGAACTACCTTGGTGCCATCGGTCAAATAAAGATCGTAAGTGCCAGTGTGATCCGGCCCCTCGATATCCTTGACGATCATCGCTTCCCCATTATGAAAAACGCGGTCGCCAAATTGAACTTTGTCCGGTGTAACGATAGTCATAACTTCCCCTCTCGGTTCGTAATGCTTACGATAATAGTAACAGATTACTTACGAATTACGGCGAACTTGGTCAAGAAATGCCCTGACCGATTCGGGCATTGGAGCCCCTTCTACCCGATCCTCTTCGGAGAATCTAGGCGGGACTATGGTTGGGGTCGTGATCGGCTCCCTGAAGCCACCCTGTGGCTTTTTAAGGGGTAACGGGGAGTCAAGCCATCGGTCGCCATTGAGCCAAGTCGAAGGATGAGCAGTAAAGGCCGGATCCCGATTCGGATCTCGAGCATAGCGATCAGCGCCTTCGACGATCACCTCAACCGTTGTTTTCTTGATCGCCTTGACCCACGCCTTCATCGCTGAGCCTTTTCCAACCTTGATCGGATAGACCGCCCAAAACTTCTCGAAATCTTCACTGTATATATCTTTTTTTGTATCTGTATCTGTATCTGTATATACAAGCGTTTGCTCAACATTCGCACTGCGATCGCTTAGCGAACGCTTAACGAACGCACTACGAGCGCTTGTTGAGGCCTTCTCTGATTTCTCTCGAACTTTCGCCAGATCATTCTCAACTCTTGCATGAGTCCAAATATCTCCGTCAATCCAGAAAAACTCCGCCAGAATCTCTCGATTGTCTTCCCATTCCTCCGGAGTCATTCGAGCAACTGTGGCTAGGCGTTCGCGGCTATTGTTGAGCGGCTTGCCCTGTTGCCAGTAATTCATCAGTAGTAACATATACGCGCCATGCTGAACGGCGTTGAGATGGGCGGTATCAGCAAGATAATCGTTCACATACAGTTGCATATAAGGCAGGGAATTCATTTACTCCCTCCCGACTGACTGCATAATCATTTGTTTAGTTATCCCGTATCGCTCAAAATCTTTTATGACTTTGTCGCGAACCGATGATTTGTTGTGGCTCAATAGAGATTGCCTTTCGTCGTTAGTCATTCCGCCCCAAACTCCGTATTGTTCTTGATTGGTGGCGTACTTTAAGCATTGACTCCAAATTGGGCAAGGAGCGCAGGTGAAGCGGAAAACATCTATGTCGATCAACTTTGATACGCCTCGATCCTCGATCTTGTAGAAAAAGTTTGTCGGCAAATCCTTGCAAGCGGCTCGATCCCAATCGACATCCATGTAGGTCGGATTTTCATAATTATCAACAAGGGCATCAAGTTGATCGCGATCATAAGTTCCGTCCGCAAATTGGTGGATCTCGTACTTTTTAATCCACCTGTGAATTGTCCGTTGCGTGACTCCGTATCGGCTGACCGCTTCGGAGATTGTTATTTTGATGAGCAACCGTTTACTCCTGTCGCATCGTAATAATCACAATAAGAGCGGCAAAAATAAACATCTTTTTCAGGTTCCGGAACTTCGCCGTTCGCCGCCATTTCTTGAAGATTGGCAATCCACGCCAAGCCTTGCTGAGCCATCTCGGGATCATAAGGCTCGGTGTGTTCTCGAACATCTTCGGATTCGCCATCACGCGCCACTGCTACAAGGGTGACTGTTTCTACCGGATAGCCATTCTCACTTACAAGATAGCCATAAAGTTGAACCTGCATCCTTTGTTGGAGCGAAGGAAAGTAGCGAAGGGACTTTTTCTTTGTTGTTTTCCAGTCCACGATCTGTTGTTTATCTTTAATGTAGAGATCGACATGGCCCCGCAACCCTTCGATTGCGAACTCCTGCTCGATCATAAAGTTATCCCCGAACGGATCTTCTCGCTTGATCGCTTCGGCAATTCCGGCGTGAATAAATGTCCCGAGTATCGCGGGTAATTTATCCGTTGGATTTACCTTCGGGGCCTGCGTGATATTCATAAACACGCGCCGCTTACAATCGCCAACGGCTGACGGACCGATGTCGATTTGTAAAGATCTGTCGCGCTGAGCATCATGTCCGGCCAGCGCTCCAACCAACATTTTCTTAATATCGCTCACGAAGCATCAAATCCTGTGCGAACCGAAGTTCCGATCGAGCGAGCAATATCTACCTGAACTCTAAGGCGAGCCACATTTGCCCGATTAGCCTTGACGGTCGCTTCAGATTCGGCAAGCGCCATGTGAGAATCTTTGTTATCAAGGAGTGCAATATCTTCGCGCTCCTGCACCGTGTAATTCCTACCAGTAGGTGAAGATATTTGCGCTAACCCCATGCGGGAAGTAGCCATCGCAACTTCGTAATATGCCTTGTGTTGATGATAAGCGGCTTCAGCATCTACGAGATCGTTGTGCGCCTCGTCGATTAACTTGCTGAGATCCTTGAGGCGGGTTTCAACTTGCACAGGGGTGACTACGCTCACTTTTTCTCACCTAACGCAATCTGAGCGCAAATATCCTGCACTTGCAGAGCGACATTCTCGATACCCGCTTTGACGATCACTTTTCGATTATTAGTGAAATCGAGAGCGCAGATCTGATCGTAAATATCGAGGCGGATCTCTGCCTCAAGGCGAGCCGTCATCTTTGCAAGTTGCTGAGCGAGGAACTCGTCAGTTTTTGCTCCGAGGATTAACTTGCCGTTGTTGATTTCCCAGTGTTGTTTAGTTTTGCAAAACAGTTTCATAACATCATCCCATTCTCGGCGTATCGCCATACGATGCACCGGTTGCCTTTTTCGTTATCTCTAGTTGTGCCGCTATCTATTACGAAGCCATCTGTTACGAGGGATCCGCGAATCGGTCGTACTGTATTGCCATCTAAGTGGAGATACTTCTCGATCTCATTATCAGTTAAGCCGGTGAGTCCTCGGTTGATGAAAAGTTCATAGACTTTGCGGCGAAGTGATCCAACTTTCGGCTCGATCTTCTCCCTTGCCTCTATTGAGGTGCGTTGTGTCGTCATCCTGCCAACTCCTGAACTCTTCGATTGAGCGCGTCCTTTAGCGTTGTGCCTTTGATCGAGAAGTCTAAAAAATCCTTCTGTTCTGCCCATATTTCACGAAGTCGGGAAACTTCGTTGGTTTTGTAGATCTCATCCAGAACAATCTCAAGTTTGTCCAATTCCTCCGGAGTTAATGTGCGAACCGCGTAAAGATTCTTTCGAGGATTCTTTTCATAGCGCTCAACCTTTTCCATCTCTTCGCGTGATGGGCGCTTATTGCCGGAGAAGATAAAGTTGGCGAGTGCGCGGCCAATCGCTGAGGTTTCGCATACTTCGAGAGCGGAAGTCTTGGTGACCATTGAAGAGCCAACAATCTCCTCAGCCATTCCGCTAGTCACGGAGCGCTGATCTTCTCGATCGGTGTAGATCCAAGCCTGAACAATGAATCGAGAATCGTCGTTGTGCATAATCTGGGTATGAATTCGCCCGTTTGGGAACTGCTCCCAAAACTTTTTGATTCGAGATTCGACTGTGTCGTAATCCTCGAGGTTGAAGCGACCCGCCATTTATTTGCCTTCCTTTTCTAGTTTGGTTTTCTTGGTTGTTTTCTTTGCGTACTCGATAGCGACATCGACCAATCGCATCCCGTAAAATTGTTTTGCATGGCTATAAGGAACTCCGACCAATCCATCGGTGAGTTGATAAGCCTCAAACTTTGTAATGAGATCAGGCACTCCGAGTTCGCGCCACTGCATTAGATACTTAAATGCTTTTTGACCTTCGCGTTTTGTGTGAGTCATGTTATGCACTTACCTTAATCTCAGACCAGCACCATGAGCAAAATCCCTCACGGGTTGGGCGGGGAGTTCCTTGTGTGTTGGCGATGGAATTCCAATTCTTAGCCTGAGAGTCTAAGCACTCAGGACGATCGCAAACTTGTAAAGATGCACCCATTTCAGCGCGCTGAATATATTTTCCGTTAATGCGAAGATTGGTATCCAATTCACCGCATAGCATTTGGCTAAGGTTTAGAATGAACTCGCGCTTTTCTTCGCTTGTTGCTTTGCTTTCAGATTGAACATTGAGTGCACGGATAATAAGATCAAGTTCTTCCGCTGTAAGTCCTACGCTTGCCTTGAACATTTTGTTGCCTTTCTGTTGGGATCCGTTCTCTCGGATCTGTTAAAAGGAACAGTAGCCCATAAATTACGAAAAGGGAAGATCCTGCCCATTTCTGCCCGTCGGCGCGGCGCGGGGATTTATGCGAGGATTGAGCCATGATCCGAGTCCAAATCTCCCTGTGGAGCCTTGCCGTCATGGTTGAGGCTGAATTGAAGTATCCCGATCAGATCGACGATATTGTTAACCGCGCCTCTACACTCTTTGTAACGGGGCTTATGGCGGCCAAAAATCAGGATCTAGACATCACACAAGTCAATTTTATCGACCTCGGGGATGAATCATCCGCCGAAGAGGATTAGACGAATTGGGTGAAAATGTCTATATTTCCGCCCGAGAAATTGTCGCATTGGATGGCCGCTTCGATCGCTTTTCTAACCAAAACTGCCGCAACTTCAGGGAATTCCACATCCTCCGCGCCTAGAGCCTTGAGCGCTCCGAGAGCATAATCTCCGCCGGATCCAGCCCTGTAAAGTTTGCTTGTCGATGTTTCCCACGAATAATCATCTGAAACCTTGAATATCTGCCCTCGGACGGCAACTAACAAATTGTTATCGAGGCGGACTGTTTCATCTTCTTTTTTCCACTCAGATCCGGCGTCTAATAATTTCCGGCGAAGGGATGGAATGAAGAGTCGAGTCATATAACTTTCCGGCGATCCACGGAATCGAGGCGCAGTCCATCCATGTTCGAGGATATTCAATCCGCGAACGGCACCTGAACCGGCAATAAAAGTCGGTCCGTTTTGGAAAATCTTAGGATCTCGGACATAAATGAATTCACCGTTTGTATCACTTGCCTTTGAGTCGGCTCCTAATACGCACCAGCCGTCGCCTTGAATTCCTACGAGGGTAGTCATTACTCAAGCCACAACCGGTATTCGGAAGTTACGCGACCCTTCTCAGGATCAACGAAGTGCAAGCGCTGAGAGGCTTCGCCATTTGCGGCAAGAAGATCACGAGCGTATCTGTTGCCAGTCTCAACTGCTCCGGACATAAACACAGATCCTTCGCCGTTGGCCATATTCCACGACTGATGCTGATGGTAATGACCGATATAGAGGTCGCGAAAATCAAATCCCTTAGTGATCTCATCAACTTCATCGAAGAACTTATACGCGCCGGATTTCCAACGATCGGCAAAACGCACGATTGTTGATGCGGTTCCCCAACGGATTTCGTCTCCATGAATGAGCAACGCTTTATAGTTTCCAATAGTCACGCGCTGAATGTCCTCCTTGGTCATTTGCCAAGTAAGGCGCTTCTCATCTCTAAGTGCTTGCCCTGCGAACATATAAGTCAATTTGTCCCAGTTAATATCTTTAGGCAATTCGCCAAACTTTCCAATGCGACCGTGGTTGCCCGGTTCGCAAATAACTGTAACTTTCTCAAAATTAGCAAGAAGTGTGCGAACTATGTCGATCAAAATACGCGAAGCCTCAACAAATTGAGTCATGATGTCTGAGTCAACTTCATAAACTTGCGCAGGGAAGATTGTTGTATTTTCAACAATATCTCCGCCAAGCATGAGGACAATCTCTTTGACCGGATGATCTGCTCGCTGAATGTCTGCAATCCGGATTGTTTTTTCAACTGATTGCTTTACAAGGCGCTCGCACTCTTTAGTGTTATATGTGAGAGTTTGCTTGCCTAATTGCCAGTCAGTCGAATGTAGAAGGGCAACCTCTCCTCGTTTCTTTCGAGAATCTTTAATAGGAGTTGGAACGGGCAAAACCGGCCCATGTGACAACATCGCATCATGGGCGGCATTAACTACGGCTTGCGTAAAGTCTTCTTTGTTTCTTTTAAGATCAGCAATAGTTTTCTGAGATCTTAAAAGGGCTCTGCGAAGTTCATTAACATCTTGCGATTCCGGCTCGGGGATATTTTTTAGTCGGTCGCTGAGGCTCATTCGATCCCCATTATGTCTTTACCGTGTTTCGTGTAACCCTCTTTATCGAGCCACGAATCATTTTTGTAAGGGTTGTAGAAAAGACGAACGGACTTAAGTGCATCCATCATCAACGCAACTTGATACGCAGGAATATCGTCCTCAAGTTTTAAGAATCCAGCCCATACGCGACCAATAGCAGTGAACTCAATAAACGCGTCGCCGTACTCATCTAAGCGTTCTTCGAGGATTTCATCTACTCGACTACGGGGCATTTGCATCGTCCATTTCTATGATTGTTGAAAGTAACTTCAGCGATGTGATAACCCTCAGACCTAAGAGCGGCTACGAGTGTCATAGACGGAGTGCCTTTTTTAATATGATCAAGGAGATCTTTGCGATCTACTTCGTCCAGCATCTCGAGAATAATTGCGAGAGTGCATTTGCTTTCAGATTTGGTTGTGTGTCGTTCAATAGAATCGGCTAGCGCCATAGTTGCCCCCTTATGAGAGAAGCGTACCGAGAAAAATCTTGAGAAGCGAGTAGAAACGCTAAAAAGAAAAGAGCCGCGGCGAATAATTTTTAGGGTTATTCGAGGCGGCTCAGTCTTGCACTCATGGTCAATAAAGTGCTACCGGCACTCTAGGGTTTTTTCCGGTGTGAATCCGTATTCAGTTTTTATGCCATTTGACATTAAGTTCAGCCTAGCAGAAAACCCTGTCGCTAATTAGCACGGGCTATCGAAGCCAGTACGACAGGGTTCTCGCGGTCAGCCATCGAAATGAACTGAGGGTGTTAATTCTATCGTACCGGAATATGTGGATAAACACATATTCAAGCATTACCCCTGAACATTGTTCACATAAGGCGTGATGATGTGAGATTCCGGCAACACATCCGGACTTGATGGGGGATTGTGTGGCACAGAACTACCAGCAAGGGCGGCACCTGCGGCAACGATCAAGTGATGAGAGTCCATCGCATACCCACTATTTGCCCACGCCGCCATAAATCCAGCACTCCCGAGAGCAATCGCCTTCGGGTTGGTTATCGGTACACGAATCATTGGATCCCCTTTACGAGTAAGGCATAAGTCACCTGATCCAGTATCCCAGTAACGGGGAGTCCAACTTTCTTCTGATACAACTTAACGGCGGCAAGATCAGCCGCGGTGAAAGTCGAGTTCTGAGCCACGGCAGGAATCAGTCCGGCGTTATAGAGAGCCTTTTCGACTATCAGTTCGGCGGCGGTTTTCTTCCCTACCACTAGATCCGATGCCTTCCACGCTGGCGCAGAGGCGGTTGTGAGCGGTTTAGCAGGTGGGGTCGTAGTGCTTTGATGGATAGCCACTCCGCCAGCCCCTAGAGCCGTTGTGGCGGCGGTTCCAATGGCTAAAGGTTTGTTAGTTCCGAGAGAGGTAGTTGGCTTGAGCGGAGTTTCATACTCAGGGCGCACTATCGCCAGCACATAGAGGTAAGAGCGATGCCGAAGATAAACCCCGTGTCCGTTGTATTGAGATACATCCGTCATGTGCTCCGGTCCAGTATTTCCGCCAACGGTAGTAATTCCATCTCGAGAAGCATTAACGATGATCTCAACATGGTCGGCTATTCCATTACCAGCCCACGAGAAGAAAACTAGATCTCCCGGCTTTCCTTCATATTTATTGACCACGCCCTTGCGTTGCTGAAACCACGAAAGTCCGGCAGGGCAATACGAGAACCCTTTAGGAGTTTGAGCGGCTACGAGATGAGAGAGATCATTTTGCGCGAATACCCACGATACGAACATAGCGCACCACGGCTCGTTTGGAACTCCATACCAATCGCCATACGGGTTGGCATCAGTAGTGCCACCGTAAAAACCGACCTGTTTTTGTGCAGTCGTCACAATATCGAGCGCGTTAGCCACGATGCACGACCCTAAACATTACGAAAAAAGTTGTGAGGATAAATACGCCGTGCAATAGATCTGCCTTGCGATTCATTTTCTCCCCTTAAATAAAAATAGCCCCGACCCCTAAAGATCGAGGCTATCTAATTTTACTACTTTGCTGGATCTGCCTTAGGAGTCTCGGCGGCAATCACTTTATTTGCCTCAGCAAGTGCGGCATCTACCGCAGGTGCTACGAGAGTTGCAGGCGCGCCAGTTGCTTTAGAAATCTGATTGACCAATGACTTCGGATTAACTCGAGCGGCGAGAGGAACTAGCAATCCGCCAACGAGCGCGGCGATAACAAGATCCTTTGTTGTGATGTGTGGGTTGTATTGGTAAGAACCGTAGCCAGCGGCGACAATTCCATAGCCATAGTGCTCGATAAGAGCCTTTTCCTTAGGCGTTAGGTTGAGGTTCAACTTTGCCATCTTTGTCCTTCTTTCCAATTAGGTTGCGAACATATTTTTCTGCTTCGAAATCACTAGCCGAAGCGTGGTGGATTCCGCCGACTCCCCTATGATGCTTTTCGCAGAGCCATAAAAGATTCGCTCCTGATTCTACCCACTTTCCTACCTCATCGGGGTTGCTGATCCCCGGATAGTCAATCTCGAGCCATTTAAGATCGACTCCATTTTGTAGGCTGAACTCAACATGGGCGTGGTGTAACTCTAAGCCTCCGGCGCACTCAGAGAAGTCGGCTCGGTGCTCTCCGATTGAGCATTTAGCCGAATCCTTTGTGGCGTTGCGGTACGCATTAAAATCCCGATAGTGGGGATCCGTTTCTCGCGCTTCGTGCGGAGGATAGTGAACAACATAATTGTTCGTAATCGCTTGATCGTGGGCATCCATTAAATATCGAGTTTGGTTTTGATTACGGCTTGATTAACTTGTAATTCGTGAAGTGCCACATCTTGACGGTTTAGTTGATCCTTAATAGATCCCCCACCGTTTTCGTACATCTGATATTCGATTTTGTCTAAACGCTTATCCATCTTGTTGAACTTTTTGTTAATCCAGAAAATCGGCGCTCCTATAATTACCACGCTTTCCAAAACCGCCCATATAGCGTTCGAAACCGTGTTCGCGTTATTCCAAAATAGCATCGTTGCGCCCTTTCGGGTTATTGTTTAGACGAGTGTGATCGTTCTAATTGTACCGTTCGCATCGACAATTTTCAGAGTGTTAGTTGTGGAGTTGAGCCACATATCACCCTTGCGAGTATTGGTTGGATCAGTAGCGACAACGGGAACAGTGAAGCGACCTGCGGTTTCTAATTTATTTAGGCGAGCGTCAAGGTTCTGAAAGAGATCACGCAACGCAGGTGGAAAATTAACATACGGCATTTGTTACCTCAGTTCGAAGTGGTTGTAAGAGTTAAGGTTACGCGCTCCGGTCCATTTTCGCCCGGCGACACATTAAGCCCAATGATACGGAAGTTACCATCGAACTCAGAAGGATAGAACGGATCCGTAATAACTACGCGAGCCTGATCTCCGAGATTGTAAGTTCCGAATACAGGATCGGCATAAGGCGGTGCGACAACTTGTAATGTCTGCGGAGGATAAGAAGCGGCTAATACTTGACCATTTGCCAATCCGGTAAGCAAGGTTGAATCCGTAATATTGGAATAGTTAGTTGCATCCTCAAGGAGCGGCCAGCCCGATCCGGTTTTTGTTGCATCTGTTCCAGTAGCGATTAACTTGCCTTCGTTAGATCCGGCACCCGTTGCGTACACGGTATTAACGGCTTTCGAGCCATCCTCTTTGTAGTTATATTGCACGATATTTCCGGCAGGGAGGATGAAGGTAGGAACGCTTGCGGAAGTAGCAGAATAGGTGTTGCCTAGTCGTGGATAACCTAGTTGAAGGGTTTTCGTGGGGTTTCCATCGCCATCGTAAGCAACCTTAATGTTGAAGTCGAAGCCGTTGTTATTCTTAGCGAGATCAGAGAGCGCATTAAAATACGACTTCAATTCATAAGAATAATAAACTTGCGACACAGTAACACCCGAAGTATTTGACGGGATAATCACGCCAAGATTTCCATACGGGACGGCTTGAGCGGCTTGGATCAACTGTTGAGCGACGGTAAGTTGATCCACATTTGAGTAAGCCTGAGTCGTTGTGATTCTTCTACGCTCAAAATAAGATTCGAACTCTCGAGCCGTAATCTTTAGGTGTTGATTTGACGAGTCGTATTCTCTGCCCCAAATAATTCCGCCCCATACAAGAACGCCGGAGCGATCTACATAGACGGCGCAACGACCCGGAATCGTAGAGTTCAGGACATTTAGCCCCGCACTATTAACACCGGATAAAAGGAGATCTCCCGTAAAAGTACCAGCCGCATTAAGTTGCTGAGTGAAATTAACATTTGTTAAAGGCAACTCAGCGAGGATCTGATTAGTCAGAACATCGGCAAGAAGGTAGCGGTAGTAGGTCGTAGCCATAGGGCTACTTTACTGGGTCTATGGGAGTTGCAGGTGCTACGAACTCATCCTTAATTGGATCATAAGAATAACCCATGCCGGCAAATTTGCCTCGAAACTTCCCGTTAAAAGAAGTTTGAAGCCACTTACCCTCGAACCCTGATTCAACAAGAACTGCTTGACCTAATTTTTCCGACTCAGGAAAGTCAATTTCTTTGTCGTGATCTTTGTGATATTCCTCTTGATAATCCCAATGATCTTTGCCAATGCAACCACCGATTGCACAATTTGATAAAGTAATTACTTGTTCGACAATGTTGTCTGAGTTTATTTTTGCGAAGTGTGCCATTGAATTATCCAATCACTACTACGACATAACCCGAACCGCCAGCGCCAGCAGGGTAAGTGTTATTGTATCCGCCACCGCCGCCACCACCTGTGTTTGCGGTTCCCGAAGTTCCCGA
>Ga0208497_1000384_pt1 | contig 21672 bp, 19 predicted proteins | sample CryBogCBE25Aug07_FD_184555 | JGI IMG/M metagenome (GOLD analysis project Ga0208497, IMG submission 184555) | Freshwater microbial communities from Crystal Bog, Wisconsin, USA - CBE25Aug07 (SPAdes) | ecosystem: Environmental > Aquatic > Freshwater > Lake | place: Crystal Bog, Wisconsin, USA...
GGCATACGAGACAGCGCCGCGACGAAGGTTGTCGAGAAGTTCGTTGTCGCCAATCACGCGTGTGATGGTGCTCGCCAGCGAGATGTCGGGGTCAACGAGGATTCCCGAGACTCCGTCTCTCACGGCGTCGCGGTGCCCAGCGATATCAGTCGCCACCGACGGTGTCCCACATTTTCCCGCTTCCGTCAGCGTCATGCCCCACCCTTCGCGGAGGGAACGCGAGACGACCAGCCACGCCGATTGATACAACGCCACCAATTCCTCATCGCTCACGTGACCGGCGAAAGTCAGGGCATCGGAGATTCCTAGTGAGGCTGCAAGGGCTTCGAGATCGCTACGCAAGAATCCTTCGCCTACCACCACGAATCGTGCGGCTGGCACCTCGGCATGAACTTCCGCGAAATCCTGCAGAAGTAGGTCGAAGCGCTTCACGGGTGCAAGTCGCCCCACCGCCACGATGAGCGGGGTATCGCTTCTCGCTCCCCCGGTCTGAAACTTGTCCGCGATTCCTGGCGGAATCACTCTGACTCTTTTGAGATGGAGCTTTTCGTCGATTTCGTGGGCGCTGGAGTTCGACAACGTGCACACCGTCGTGCGCCGATACGCCAAGGGGAAAATTCGATGTTCGAGAAACCAGCCCACTCGTGCGAGCCGCGGGCCAAGTGTCATTTTCCACATGTCGGCGTGAACATGGTGCAGCCACGCGACGCTACGACGACGCGCCCACAGTGGCGTCAGGAAGGGCACCCCGTTCCAGATGTCCACGAAGGCGTCGTAGTGGCGTCGATCGCGACGCAAGCCGCGAATGATCGCGTCCGGAAACACCTGATACCGACCCGAACGGCGCACGACTCGGTAACCGTCGCGCTCACGCTCCTTCGGCCTCCCTGCCACGGCAGAGGTTCGAAGCGTGACTGACAAGCCCGCGGCGGCCCATCTCCGAAGCACCTCATCGGCGTGAATTTCGCTTCCACCCGCCTCGGCATCATCCAAGTCACGCCACGCGAACGCTTTCACGGATGAAATGTGCGACGAGGAGATCAGGGATGATAACTGTGTCGCGGCCGACTCTGGCATACCGTCAACTTACTCGCGTTGTCGAAGGTATTCGTAAGCCACGCCACCAAGTACCACCAGCATCACCACCACTTGGACGGCAAGGTCCCACCTCGCCGTCGATGCGAAGTTTCCACCAGCGGCCGACAGAATAGATAGCGATCCCAGCGACAAAACAATCAGCACCACGGCATGCCATCGGTAGCCCGTGGCCATCAGGTAGGTGTTGCCCAAAGTCGTCAGCGCGAGCGCACTCATTGCAATACTGAGAGGCAAAAGGGCCGTTGCCGCTGACCCGTATCGTGAACCAAACACCGCATTGATGAGATGGGGGCCAACGGTGGCGCTCACGGTGACGAGCACCAATCCGGCGACGAGCACCAAGCCGAACGCAATGAAGAGTTGTCGGGTCGCCAACTTGCCACGACCCGCATCTAGTACTGCCTCGGGCAACAGAAAGCCCCCAATGATCACTGCCCCGTACACGATGGTCTTCGCAATTTGCGATGCCGCGGAGTACCCACCGAGGGGTCCTTGGTGAACGTGTCCCAGCGCGAAGATGTCGGCGAATTGCAGGAGCGACAGTGAACCGAGGGCCCCGAGGGCAATGAGAAGATCAAGCGTGATGCCCGTGTGCTCGAGCTCCATGGCACCGCCCTGTCCCCGTGGGACCCGTTGACGCGCTTGAACGCGTGTCGCCACCTCGGCGAGCAACAGGCCAACCAGCACCGCGGTCACCCCGTGGGCGCTCAGCGCCATCATCAACACGAGACGGGCGACGCCCTCAAATGCGATATTGAACGCCAGGCCGCGATAGTCCTGACGTACCTGAAGGAGGGCACGATCGACCGACAAGACGCCCCAGACCACGCCAGCTAACGCGACCGCTGACACCGCAATCCAGGATCGGTTTCCGAGCCACTCACCCACAAATCGTGACGCCGCGATGAGAGCCCCTGCGGTGGGCATCATCACTCGCCAGACGCGACGATACAAAGTCCGCTGCCATGCCAGCATGGTCTCATGATCGTGATTCAATACGTAATGAGCGGCGCGGCGAACCACGGCAACTCCAAGAGCCGACCCTGGCAAAGCAACCAGAAAGAATATTGACGACACCTGGGTAAAGGCGCCGTAGGCAGCGGTGCTGAAGGGGTGGGCGATATACAGAGTGAACAATGCGTTCAGGACGTTCGCGACAAGGCCGGCTATCGCGACCAAGACGGCGCTCGTGAGCGCCTTAGACGTCACAGAGTCAGAGGGCAACTACGGACGCTTGGGAAGGATTGGAGCGTCTCGGCCAGTTCCGGAGCTGGCCGACTTGTCAGAGGTCTCGTGGTATTCCTCTTCCACGTTGACCGCCCAGATGTCATTGTGCGCACCGAAGATGTTCTCCACGGTCAACATTGCCGTCAGCATTGAGTGATCGGTGTTGTTGTACTTGTGCATACCGTTTCGTCCCACCAAGTGGACATTCGGAATGTGCTGCGCCAGGAAGGAGTTGACCACTTCCACGTTCGCCTTGTAGTCCGAGTCGTAGTACGGGTACGCCTTCGGCATGCGGAAAACGAATCCCTGCTCAACATCCTTCGCGTCCACGAGACCAAGAAACTCCAGCTCCCGCTTTCCTCGCTCAATAAGGTCCTCGTCGGAAGAATTCCACAGCTCGTCACCTTCGAAAACGAAGTATTCAAGTCCGAGGCAAGTGCGGCCTTCCTTCACCAAATAAGGCGACCATGATCCAAAGTTTTGGATACGACCCACTTTCACCTCGGAAGCGTGAATGTAAATCCAGTTATCAGGGAAGGAGCGTGCCTCAGGCACGACGAGGGCCACCGTCAAGAAGTCGCGATAGCGAAGATCGTGTCCCGCTCGAAGGACATCATCAGGGAGGGGCGGATCGAACGCATCAACCAGCTGAGCCATAGGCATCGACGAGATGACATGCGAGACGGGCTGCTCTTTGCGCGAGCCATCCTTCTTCGTCACCGTCAATGATGTGGCGGCACCTTCCGACCACGAAATCTTGCTGACTCGTGAGTTCAGTTCCACCGATCCCCCGCCTTGGGCGACAAGGTCGGCGCATCGCTCCCACATCATGCCGGGACCCAGCTTTGGATACTGGAACTCCTCAATCAGACTCGTGATGTCCTTCTGATTTTTCTTGGGCAGCAGGGCGTTCAAAATTGCATTCGAGAGCGACAAACTCTTGACGCGCTGCGCGGCCCAGTCAGCGGGCATTTCCGCCACGGGCACTCCCCATACCTTCTCGGTATAGGTCTTAAAAAATCGGCGATAGAGACGCCAACCGAAACGAGCCACCAACCAGTTTTCGTAGTTGCTTTGATCCTTGGGCGGGAAGAACTTTGCGCGCACGTAGCTCAACACACTGAGTACGGCCTCCCAGATTCCCAAATTCTTCAGGGCGTTACTTGCCTTCAACGGGTAGTCGTAATACTTGCCCTCGTAGAAAATTCTCGACATGCGGGGCCGCAACATGAAATCTTCGTCGGGAAGAATTTCGTGCCATAAGTCTTCGACTACTTGAACCTTCGTGAAGAATCGGTGGCCACCAATGTCAAATCGCCAACCGTCTCGTTCAACCGTTCGCGAAATTCCGCCGACAACGCTGTCCCCCTCGAAGACGATGGGCTCTCCGCCCTTCTTCAAGATCTGGTAGGCAGCGGTGAGGCCGGCCGGCCCTCCGCCAATGATTCCGATGGGGGCCTGTTCGGTCATGCGACGAGACTACTAAATACCGCCTCGTGGCTACACCTATCCAGGTAGGCGAACAAGGGTCATCGACTGGTAGTAGCCCACCATATTTTGAACGACGAGTGTCGTAGGTTGCCGGTGCGTGACTTTTCGTAGGTCGTTCGCGAAGGTCTCACACGTCGACTTCAAGGTATAGCCCGTGGCCCACGCAACGTACAGGGTCTGATGGGGCTTGAGGCGACGAGCGACCGCTTCCGCAGCCTTCTCCGGCGTCGTCCCCGCGAGGGCCGCCGGATAGTCGTACCAGTCGACAATGCGAGGATTCGTATCAAGCCTTGGATACAAGACGTATTGCGGATTGCCACCCACGTAACGACTGAGAGATGGGCCAATCTGGTCGGGGCACACCGCGATCAAGCTACGTGAGCCATCACCAGCCGCCGCAATCGCGCGAGCGGCCACGCCCGCTTGGGTTCGCTGGACGCCAATTCCCCACTTGTCGGTCCACAAGAGAAGCACCGACAGAATCGCTAGGGCCAAAAACACCCGCTGCGGCGTTCCGAAGGTGGCCAGACCCCGAGCAATGACAAACACGAAAAGCACAGCCACGATCGAGCTGTATCTCGGCGCGTAAGCGGAGTCGGAAATATCGCACGCCAGCATGCCGAGGAAGATCGCAATGGCGCCGACGGTCGCATAAAAGGAAATTTCGCCCTCGGGGCGGATCTTCAAGAGAATTCCCTGCTCGTTTCGGCCGACGACTGCGAACACACCCAGCGTCATCACGATCACCATGGCCAAGGACAGCAACGCAAAATGTAGCGATGAGCTGACGTGCTGCACGCTTTGGTTGACCCACATGCCCACCGGCCAGATGATGAACTGAAATGGCTGAGGGTGACGAGCCCACGGCGTGCCCGTGTGCAGTCGCTGGCTGTTGAAAATTGGGAGCCACGGAAGCCACAGCAGGCATCCCAACAGGTAGGTCGCGACTTGACTGCGAAGTTCGCGGCGCTTCGACGGCTGGCGAAGCCACTGAAACGAGGCCACGGTACCCAGACTGGCGACCAGGTAGATCGACCAATACTGCGTATACAAAAGCGACGCCACGGTCAACGAGATGCCGAGCAGGACGGCGCGCGAGGTTGGCTGGCGCTGAAGTTTCACCAAGAGCAGTGCCAGCAGCGCCACCTCAAGAACTACCAGCGAATACATGCGAGTTTCGGTCGAGTAATAGACGGTGAAAGGCAACACCGACCCGACGGCAGCCACTAGGCGTGCACGTTGCGCATCCCACGCGTCACGGGCTGCGAGATACATCACAACCACCGCCGCCACTCCACACGCACCCGACAGTGACCGAACGGCGATGTCTGAGGTCCCGACGGCCTTCATCCAAAAGTGGAGCATGAAGTAATAGAGGGGCGGAGCGCCATCGTGACGAAGAAGACCGACGATGCCCGAAAGCCCGTGTCGTGCGATATTGACGGACAAAGCCTCGTCTAGCCACAATTTGCTCGTTGTCCGAAACCTCAGAGCAATGCCGGCGAGCACATCGCCCACGATTACTAACAGAAGAAGACGAGACCACCACGGTTCAAGGGCAGCCCCTACGCGTCGCAACATGATTGCAAATGTACTTGACCCTGTCAGCATTTCGTGATGTGGTTGGCTACTGTTGGGAATCCATAAGGGGGGATGACTTCAGTGTTGAAGGCGTTGCGGCTTCGAGCCATTGGTATACGACTTAGCTTGATGGCGGTCATTTTGGGTTTCGTTTCATTCGGAACCTTCATTGTCGCCCGTCTCGTGCCCGGCGATCCCGCGGTTGCCGTGCTGGGTGTCGGTGCGACACCAGAGACGATCCGAAAATATCGACACGAATTTGGCTTGGACAAAAATTTGGTTGTCCAATTCTGGGACTGGCTGACGCACATTCTTCGTGGCGACTTCGGCATGTCAATCGTGCACCAAGGGGTGACTGTCGGTTCCATTATCAAGACGGCAGTCCCCGTTGACTTTGAATTGATCTTTCTCTCTCAGATTCTGGCCATCGCTCTGGCGATCCCCATGGCCTTGAAGGCTTCTCGACGACCCAACCGCCTGTTTGACCGAATCAGCAACGTGAGTTCCTTCGTGATTTGGTCAATTCCGTCGTACGTCATCATCATCTTCCTCCTCGAGCTCGTGTCAGTTCAATGGAACGTGGGACACACTGGGCCTGGCTCGTATGTCGGAATCTCCTTTTCCAGCTGGCAGCAAACCAGTCAGAACCTGATGTCCATGCTGATCCCGATTATCACGCTCGCCATTGGTTCGTTCGTTAGCTATTTCCGTGTACTTCGATCCGAGCTCATTGGCACCCTTCAAGAGGACTTTGTCACGATGGCTCGTTCAAAGGGAATGACGACTCGTCGCGTGATGTGGCGCCACGCGTTGCGACCCTCCTCGGTGGCCTTCGTCATGACCGCCGGCATCAATATCGGCTCACTCGTAGCCGGTGGATTCGTCGTCCAGTTCATGATGCAGATGCCCGGGCTCGGCTACAACCTCGTGAACAGCATCACCGAACAGGACTATCCGGTGCTTCAAGGAATTGCTTTTGTGGTCGCCGTGAGCATTGTCCTGGTGACCTTCTTGGCCGACTCAGTTGCTCGACTACTAGACCCAAGGATTTCCAATGGACGTCGATAACAAGCCCGTAGAGGACACCGCGGAGACCGTGGTGACAAAGAAGCTCGGACCTGTCTTTTGGCTGTGCGCCATCTGGATTGGCATCACCGTGGTCGCTGCGGTTCTGGCGCCATGGATTGGACTACCCAGTCCCACCGTCGTTGACTACAACCATTTCTCAATGAACGGGCCGATGAGTGCTGCTCACTGGTTTGGCACCAACGATGGCGGTCAGGACATTTTTGCGCGCGTGGTGTACGGCGCACGCATCTCCCTCGAAGTGAGTTTTGGCTCCATGTTGCTCGCCAGCCTTATCGGTGGCACCGCGGCTATCTTCGCCGCGTACAAGGGCGGCATTCTCGATACCATCTCCAACGCGCTCATGACGCTCATTTTGGCCTTCCCGGCGGCGCTCGCAGTCATTGCCATTTTGAGCTTCTGGATGCCCACCACGCCTTTCAAGCTGATCCTGATCATCGGTATCTCGGGTATTCCCCTCATTTTCCGTGTGGTGCGCGGCGCCACGCTCGCGGCCGCACGCAAGGAATACGTGTTGGCTGCACACGTTCAGGGAGCGAAGACGCCGCGGATCATCTTCAAGGAAATCATTCCCGCCGTCTGGCCTACCGCGGTCGCCTTCTTCATTCTCGGCGTGGCGTCGGTCATCATGCTGGAAGGCGCACTGGCCTTCTTGGGTCTCTCAGTGCAAACTCCGGCGTTCTCGTGGGGCACGCTTCTCAATGATGCTCGCCAAAAGATTTACCCGCCGAACCAGAACTTCAACATGTTGATTTGGCCATGTCTCGACATGGTGCTCTTCCTCGTGAGCCTGAACTTCATCGGCGACCGTCTTCGCTCCTACTTCGACATCACGGAAGGAAAGCTATGAATTCGCCCCTCCTGGTGGTATCGAATCTCCACACCACTTTCGAAACCCCTCGTGGCCTTCTTCCAGCGGTTCGCGGCGTGTCATTCTCCGTCGCCGAGAACCAAACCGTGGGAATTGTCGGGGAGTCGGGCTCCGGCAAAACGGTCCTCGCGCGGACCATCATGGGACTACAGCCCATTCGCGGTGTGAAATTGTCGGGATCGGTTCTCCTCAATGGGAACGAGATTGTCAATCGTCCGCACGATGAACTGCGCCACTTGTGGGGCAGCGAAGTCGCAATGATTTTTCAAGACCCCATGACCAGCCTTAATCCTGTTCGTCGCATTGGAGATCAAATCGCCGAGAGCCTGCAGGTGGGAATTGGGCTGAAGCGCAAAGAAGCCCGAGCGCGCGCCCTGGAGCTTCTTGTCCAAGTAGGCATTCCTTCCCCGGAGGACCGATTCAATGCCTACCCCAGCCAGCTCTCCGGAGGAATGCGACAGCGAGTAGTGATTGCCTCTGCGTTGTCCTGCAACCCCAAACTCGTGCTCGCCGACGAGCCGACGACGGGTCTCGATGTCACCATTCAGGCGCAGATTCTCGATCTCCTCGACCAACTGAAAATTGAGCGGAAGATGAGCACGATTCTGGTCACTCACGACCTCGGTGTTGTCGCAACTCGAACCGATCACATCTACGTGATGTATGCCGGTCGCATTGTGGAATCCTTGCCCACTGCCGACCTGCACGCGCACCACCGTCACCCGTACACGGCGGCGCTGCTGAATTCGACTCCGCGCATCGAGAACAAGAGTCACACTCGACTGACGGCAATTCCGGGGTCGCCCCCAAACCTGCTGAAGCCGCTGACGGGTTGCGCCTTCGCGGCTCGCTGCTCATTTGCCACCGACCTGTGCCGCAACCAAACACCCGAATTACGTAACGATGGTGGCGCTAGTGAATTCGCGTGCTTTAACCCGGTGGGAGTGAATGCCTGATGACTATCCAATCAAATCCTATTCTGTCGGTGCAAGACCTACAGGTGACGTTCGGACGCGGCAAGAAAGCGGTTCAGGCGGTCGCCGGAATCTCCTTTGACATCTACCCGGGCGAGACTCTCGGACTCGTCGGAGAATCCGGTTGCGGAAAATCAACGACCGGACGCGCCATCATGCAGATTGAAAAGCCCAGTGGCGGACACGTCAAGCTCGGCGACATCGACCTCATCAGCACCGCCCCCAAGGAGGCTCGACGCCTGCGCACCCGCTTGCAGATGATCTTCCAAGATCCCATCAGCAGCCTCAATCCTCGCCGCAAAGTTCGCGACATCGTGGCGGAACCCCTCGACTACTGGAAGGTAGTCACCGGCGATGAGCGTGCTGCCCGAGTAGACGACCTTCTCCGCAAGGTGGGCATTGACCCCACCGTCTTTGGACATCGATATGCGCGTCAGTTCTCCGGTGGGCAATGCCAACGTATTTCCATTGCCCGCGCCCTCGCGATGAATCCAGAAGTACTCATTTGCGATGAGGTAGTGAGCGCCCTGGACGTCTCGGTCCAAGCCCAGATTCTCAATCTGCTGGAAGACTTAAAGGCCGAGTATGGCCTCTCACTTCTTTTCATCGCCCACGACTTGGCAGTCGTCAAGAACATCGCGGACCGAGTAGCGGTGATGTATCTAGGCAAAATTGTAGAGATTGGCAGTTCTGACGCCCTCTACGAATCACCTCATCACCCGTATACGGACCTTCTGCTCAGCGCCGTGGTCGACATTGACCCCAGTAAGAAGCACGAGCGAAAGGTCCTTCAGGGCGAGCCGCCGTCTCCCAGCAACCCTCCGTCAGGATGCCGTTTCAGAACTCGCTGTCCTTTCGCCACGGAGCTGTGTGCGTCCGCCGAGCCCGAGATGAGCGAGATCGCGCCGGGCCGCTTTGTGGCGTGCCACTACCCGTTGAACTTCACCAAGTAGCCGTCAAAAACAAAACCCCGGCACCTGGCGGTGCCGGGGTTTTGTTGTCTTCGAGATGCTGGCGCTGCTTAGGCCTCGGTCGCTTCAGCGGCGTCGCCGTCAGCGGGCTTCACTTGTTCGGTTGCGAACTCCGCCCAGGCGGCCTGTGCTTCAGTCTCAGGAGTGAACTCGCTGTAGTCGAAGCCGATGAAGTTGCCTTCAGCGTCGTAGTTGTGCGCACCAAAGGCCTCGCGGTACTCGGCGGCAACTTCGCCACCTTCGACGGCCTGAATGATCGACAACGAGATGCGACGGCGAGCAGTGTCAAGTTCAATGATCTTGACCCACAGCTCTTCCCCGGCGCTGACAACCTGCTCCGGCGACTCCACGTGGTGGGTGGCCATTTCGGAGATGTGCACGAGGCCTTCGATGCCGTCGCCCACCTGAACGAAAGCGCCGAAGGGCACAATCTTGGTGATGCGACCGTAGACCAGCTGGCCCACCGCGTGACCCTCGGCAAAAACCTGCCAAGGGTCCATCTGGGTGGCCTTGAGGGAGAGGCTGATGCGCTCCTTCGAGTAGTCCACATCGAGAACTTCGACGTCGACCTCGTCACCCACGGTGACCACTTCATTCGGGTGCTCGATGTGCTTCCACGAGAGCTCGGAGACGTGGATGAGGCCATCCATGCCGCCCAGGTCCACGAAGGCACCAAAGTTCACCACGCTGGAAATCACGCCGCGACGACGCTCTCCCGGCTTGAGGTTGTTGAGGAAGTCGCCACGCTGCTCCTTCTGCGACTCTTCGAGCCAAGCACGGCGGGACAGCACGACGTTGTTGCGGTTGCGGTCGAGCTCGATGATCTTGGCTTCGACGGTCTTGCCGATGTAGGGCTGCAACTCGCGAACGCGACGCAGTTCCACCAACGAGGCGGGGAGGAACCCACGAAGACCGATGTCGACGATAAGACCGCCCTTGACCACTTCGATAACAGTTCCGGAGACGACTTCGTCCTTCTCCTTGGACTTCTCGATCTGGGCCCAAGCCTTCTCGTACTGGGCACGCTTCTTGGACAGGACGAGGCGTCCTTCCTTGTCTTCCTTCTGGAGGACGAGCGCTTCGATGGACTCACCCAGCGACACGATGTCGGCGGGGTTGACGTCATTGCGAATAGATAGTTCACGCGCCGGAATAACACCCTCGGACTTGAAGCCGATGTCGAGAAGGACTTCGTCGTGGTCAATCTTCACCACGGTGCCGGTGACAAGGTCGCCGTCTTCGAATTCCAAAATGGTGTCACCCACAACAGTGGTCAGGTCAACGCCCGCCATGTTGTCTTCGGTGATTTGGCGGGGAACATAATTACCCTCAGCATCAAAAGTGCCGAACTGGGTATTAAGAAGCGGAAGAGTCGCTTCGGACATAGGGATACTCGTTTGTGACTCACCGGGGTCGGGTTGGGGACGCGACGGGGTCATCCGGTGCTGACCCGAGAGGAAATGCTAGCAGGGCTAGCCCTTTGCGCTCGCCCAACTGTCACCAACAGCCAGGGACACTTCGAGCGGCACATCCATGGAGGTCACCTCGGTCAATACGCGTCGAATGATCTCTGAGGCGGTCGCCACTTCGGCGTCAGGGGCTTCAACAATTACTTCATCGTGGACTTGCAACACAATGCGACTTGCGAGGTTCTTTTCACGAAGTTCCGCGTCTAACTGCACCAATGCGAGCTTGAAGATGTCGGCCGCCATGCCTTGGATACCCGCGTTCATCGCTTGGCGCTCGGCGGCGGCCTTCTGCGGCCCCGAGGCAGTCGCCAAATCGGGGAAAGGCCGAATTCGACCCATCGTGGTTCGCGAGAAGCCATCGCGACGAGCGTCGGCGACCGCCTGTTCGAAATAGGCCGATAACGCGGGGAAGCCGGCAAAGTACTGATCCATGATCACCTTCGCCTCCCCCACCGATATCGATAGTCGCTGACTGAGTCCATAGGCCTCCATGCCGTAGGCCAGTCCATACGAGACCGCCTTGGCCTGCTCGCGTTGAGCGGGCGTCACCTCGGTGGGGCCGCAATGAAAAACGGTGGCCGCGATGCGGCGATGCACGTCTTCGCCCGAGGCAAAGGCCGCCACGAGGCCAGGGTCATGCGACAAGTGGGCGAGCACGCGAAGTTCAATCTGGTTGTAGTCCGACACGATGAACTGATAACCGGTCGAGGGAACGAAGGCGTAGCGGAACTTTCGGCCTTCCTGGGTGCGCACCGGGATGTTGTGCAAATTCGGATTATCGGAACTGAGCCGCCCCGTTCGAGCGACCATCTGGTTGAAACGTGCATGAATGCGACCATCGGGACCCATCGCATCAATAAGCGCGGTGCCATAGGTTCCTCGCAATTTGTCCACTTCTCGGAACCTCATGATGAGCGGAACAATGGGGTGATGAGTGCTGATGGCCTCCAGCGACGCGGCGTCAGTCGAAAAACCCGACTTAATCTTTTTCGTCGGCGGGAGCTGCAGCTCCTCAAAGAGCACTACCTGCAATTGAGCGGGCGAATTCACTTTGAAGGGGTGACCAGCCATCTCTTGAATCTGAACGTCCAACTGTTCGACTTCTCGCTGCAGTTCGACCGAGATGGTGCTCAAGATCTCGCGATCAACGCCAATTCCAACGGCTTCCATATCGGCCAAGACGCCGACCAGCGGGCGGTCGATGGTCTCGTAGATATTCGTCAATCCGGCCGACGCCACTTCCGCGGCGAGCGCGGCTCGAACCAGTGGCAGTGCGCCCGCCAGCTCGAGGAGATAGGTGCTGGACGGACCGTCGAAGAGTGACGCCGTCGGAGCCTCCACGTGGATTCCCACGTATTGCCGTGCCACCGTTTCGAGTCGGTAGTCCCCCGCCACTGGGTCCACCAGGTAGGCCATGACCGCGGTGTCATCGCTCCATCGCACGCGATCGCCATCTTCGCTGGCGGCGCGGATCAATTCCTTCAAGTCGTGACCCCACCACGTGGCGTCGGGAGCGAGCGAGCGCAATTCGCGCCAGGTTCCGTTTATGGCGTCCCCACGAGGCGTCACGGCAATCGCACTCTCGGCCGAGCCCACGATGAGCATTTCGGCTGTGGGGGCGAACCGGCTGACATCGACCAGGGTCGCGGCCTGGCTCGTGACTGGCGCGGGAGCCGCGCCGCCCGCGGGCTCACCGAACAGGCCCTCGTTCAGCACTTTTTCGAAACGGTTGCGTAACGAATGCATCTCAAATCGTTCGAAAAACGATGCGATGTCCGATCGAGACCATCCGCCAAGATGAAAATCCTTGGGATCCGTATCAATAGGAACATCCCGCACCAGAGTCATCAAAGTGACGTTGTGGCGCACGAGATCAGCGGACGCATCCATGTTTTCGCGCAACTTCGGCGTCATGGTCGCCGTATTGGCGAGAATTTCCTCAATGTCGCGGTACTGAGCGAGCAACTTGGCCGCGGTCTTTTCACCCACTCCGGGCACCCCGGGCAGATTGTCCGACGTGTCACCTCGCATGGCCGCAAATTGCGGGTAACGAGCGGGCTCTACGCCACAACGCTCAAAGATTCCCGCTTCGTCGTACAGGTCGTAATCCGACACGCCGCGCTTGTTGTACAGCACGCGGATGTACGGGTCTTCAACGAGTTGAAAGGAGTCGCGGTCACCAGTCACCACGATCGTCGGAATCTTCTCGTCGCGGCCCCAGCACGCAAGGGTCGCCAACACGTCATCGGCTTCGTATCCGGGAATCCCGACCACGGGAATCGCCAAGACGTCACACAAATCTCTGATTAATCCGAACTGGTGCTCTAAATCATCGGGGGTCGCATCGCGTCCACCTTTGTAATCATCGATGAGTTGATTGCGAAATGATCCACCCGGCAAATCGAAGGCCACCACCAATGCACGGGGGTGATGGTTTCTCACCAGTGCGAGCAGCATCGACGCGAAACCTTGAACGGCGTTCGTCGCGAGGCCCGTCGACGTTCGAATCTCCGGCGACAGAGCAAAGAAAGCGCGAAAGGCCATGGACATTCCGTCCAGCAGCAGTAAGGGGCGCTGGTCGTCAGCCGACATCATCACCGCGCAAAATGAGCACGGCAACGTCGCGCATCCGTGACCTGGACTTCATGGCCGTCTGCTGAATGAAATCGAACGCTTCGGGTTCGGTCATGTCGCGTGCGTCCATCAAGAAGAGCTTCGCCTGTTGCACCAAGTCGCGCGTCTCCAGTTTGTCGTCCACGGAACCCAATACCTCGGTGGTGGACTGGCCCGAGACAATTGCGGCCAATTTGGGGAGAATTTCCGACGCGCGGAAGGGCTTGACCAAATAGGCGGTCACTCCCGCATCGCGAGCGGTTTCGATCAAGTCACGCTGTGAAAAAGCGGTCAAAATAACTACTTTGGTCGACGTGTCATGGACTTCTTCTGCCACCGTCAGGCCATCAACCTGGGGCATTTTGATATCGACGAGGGCCAGTTCAGGCTGGAGCTCGCGAATCAACTGAATCGCCTCCGCGCCGTCGGCTGCTTCGCCCACCACCTCGTAGCCGGCGTCTTCTAAAAGCTCCTTGAGGTCGAGACGGATAATCGACTCATCATCAGCTATAACTACGCGTGTCATACGACCTCCCTGGGCACAGTCTGCCAGCCGGACGCCCTAAGCAATGCGAATGACGTCCCCCGACGGCTCGGGCCGCGGCGCGTGGTGACCATCGCCCACGTCACTGGGTCCCAAGGGAAATTGCGAGGCGAACGCATGCATCCATCGCTTCGCCCACGGGGACTCGAAGAAACCGCCGAGATAGACATCCAGCCCTCTCTCCTGCGCGTCGACAATGAGGCGCGACGCCATCGCGAAGCCCCCTACCCGTTCGACCTTGACGCACACGCCCGTGGCGCTGCGATACTTCGCCGCGTGGCGAACATCAGTCACGGTGCGGATTGATTCGTCAAGGTAAATCGGAATTCCAGCCTCAACTAATGGCACCGACGAATTCCAGTCGCCCGGACGTACGGGCTGCTCAACGGCGCGTAGTTGTCCCTCGTGCAAGGTGGTTAGCCAGGATTCGATGGTGGCGAAGTCAACGACTTCGCCATTCGCATCAAGAATTACCGTGTCAGCCGACTGGGCCAACATCGCAATTCGATCCGGTGAAATCCCTGGTGCCACCTTGATGCGTACCGCTCCGGTCGCGGGTTCTTCCGCGGAAGGAGCAACGGCGGAACGCGTCACTTGAGGCTGAACGAGGTGCGACCCCCTGAAGACATCCTCCACCTCGCGCCCTTCTCGCTGCAGTGCCCAGTCCAAGAGAGCCATTTCGAGAAGAGCCGCCGCTGGCCGTGCGGCATGTGACGCATCGGTGAGGTGCAGCACCGACGAGCCCTCACCACGGCGACCATCGAGACGATGGGCGAGGAAGCCCCGGAGATAGTCAAGGACATCAGCTCGCGCCGGATCGAACCACACGGCACTGTCATGGGGGGCGATTTCGCCCACTCCGCGATAGCCATCCTCGATGACCTCCAAGAACAGTGAGGTGCGTTGAGAGTGCGATTGTTGCGACGAGGAGCGTCCTGAAATTTCACGCACTTCAGTCCACGCCCGCATCTCCATGCCTGAAACTCTACGACCCTGCTAGCCTCTCCAGTCCAGCCCGGATGGCGGAATGGCAGACGCGGAGGACTCAAAATCCTTTGCCTGAGAGGGCGTGTGGGTTCGAGTCCCACTCCGGGCACTCCATCGCATTCCCGTTGACTATCGTCGAAGTGATGTCAACGGTCGTACTCTTTCCCGGTCAAGGTGCATTGACCGCCGCGCATGTCGACGAGATGCAGTCGATGCCGACCTGGCCTGACACGGTCTCGAGCATCGACGACGCGACCGATGGCGCACTCACGAGCTACCTGGCAGATCCCCATCCCGAGCGGTTAGTGGACACCGACCGGGCACAACTCGTGACCTTTGCAATCTCCCTCGCAACGTGGACAGCGGCCAGCACGTCCGGCGTGACTGCCACGCACATGGTGGGCCACTCCCTCGGTGAGTTCTCCGCATTGACCGCCGCGGGAATCTTGTCTCTCGAGGAAGGGGCTGCCCTGGTTCACCGCCGTGGTCTTGCCATGCGCCGCGCCTGTCTTCACAGTGACGGGGCAATGGCCGCCCTCATGGGCCCCGACGACAATCCTGCGCGTGCCATCGATGCCCTCGACGGGGTGTGGATTGCCAACATCAATGGACCAGCTCAAGTGGTCATCAGTGGTTACCGAGCACAAATTGACGAAGTCTGCCGTGAGCCCCGCATCTGGGGCTGGAAGCGAGCGACCCCGCTTCCCGTGGACGGAGCCTTCCATAGTCCGCTGATGGCGAGCGCTCAAGGCGACGTCGATCGGGCTCTCGCGGCGGTGGCCTTTCGCCACTCCCCCGTCACCGTGATCGCTAACGTCGACGGCCAGGCCGCCGCGGGCGACGAGTGGCGAGATCGTTTGTCTCGGCAACTGCAATCAGCGGTCCAATTTGAAAAGTGTGTCCTAGCGCTCCCCGAGTCGGTGACTACGGCGTACGAGATGGGGCCGGGTTCAACCTTGATTGGCCTCACGAAGAGAATCCGAACGTTCGACTCTTTGTCGCGATGGGAGAACCTGTGAGTCGTCATGTCATTATCACCGGAGCTAGTCGCGGCATCGGAAGCGACATCGCGACGGCATTCGTGGCGGCGGGCGATACGGTCACGGCTCTCTCGCGCAGCGGCACGGCACCTGCCGGTGTTGCTCGTTCGATAGCGGTAGACCTTGCAGATCGTGAGGCCACTGATGCTGCTCTGAGCGGGGCCATCGAGCAGTCGGGGCCTCCGGCGGTGCTGGTGGCTAATGCCGGCATCACCCGCGACAATCTCGCGCTGCGCATGAACGATGACGACTGGGACGAGGTCATCGAGACCAATCTCACCTCAGTATTTCGCACCACTCGGCGGGTTCTCAAGCCAATGATTCGCGAGAGGTACGGGCGAATCATCTTCATTTCCTCCGTCAGCCCTTTTTTGGGAATCCCTGGACAAGTGAACTACGCCGCCAGCAAGGCCGGTCTCGTGGGACTCGCTCGCTCCCTGGCTCGCGAGGTGGCGTCTCGGAATATCACCGTCAACGTGGTCGCCCCGGGACTGATTTCCACCGACATGACTCAGGGCCTCTCCGCCGACCTAACCGCGCAGATCCCCCTCGGCCGACCAGGACAAGGTTCCGACGTCGCCGCGGCGGTCACTTTCCTTGCCTCCGACAGCGCGTCGTACATCACGGGAACCGTCATTCCCGTCGATGGCGGACTCGGCATGGGATGGTAGGCGTGGCGCGAGACCTTCGGTAGATTTTGAGCAGGAGGAGTCCCATGACCCGCGAAGAAGCATTTCAGAAGTTCACCGAACAGGCCGTCGACATTTTGGCGGTCGAGCCCTCTCAAATCGTGCCCGACGCCACCTTCGGTGACGACCTGGGTGCCGACAGCCTCGACCTTGTTGAGTTAGTGATGGCCCTCGAGGAAGAGTTCGACATTGAAGTCGGCGAAGACGAGCTGAAGGACATCCGTACCATCGGCGGCGCCTTCGAACTTATTTTCGCCAAGCTCTAGTGCACATCGGTCACCTTCCCTCCGGGCCCGTTATCGGCCGCCGAGTGGCAGTGACGGGATTGGGGGCCGTGTCGTGTGCGGGACGAAGTGTGGACGCACTTTTCGAAGCGCTCTGCTCCGGTTCTGAGCCCGAGTCGCGAGTGGTTGCCCCGTTTGACGCCTCTGACCTAGGCGGACCCAAAGAACTTCGTCGACTTGACCCTTTCTCGTTGTACGCACTCGCGGCTGCGGCTGACGCCTGGATCCAGTCCGGATTGCCGGACACCTATTCCGACGGCGCCTCCATCATCGCGACGGGGATTGGCGGACTTCAAACGTTGACGGCCCAACTGTCGGTACTCGACACGAAGGGACCTGACCGAGTGTCGCCCTTCATGATTCCCATGATGATGCCCAATGCCGCCGCGGCCGCCGTGTCTCTGCACTTTGGACTCACGGGCCCGTGCGAAACGATTACCACCGCATGTGCGGCCGGTACGCATGCCATCGGGTACGCCGCACGACTCATCTCGCAAGGACGAGTGAACGTGGCGGTGGCCGGTGGCGCCGAAGCGGTCATCACGCCGATTGCGCGCGCGGGTTTTCGCAACATGACCGCGCTCTCGTCAACCGGTGTGTCACGTCCGTTTGATGTCGCTCGTGACGGCTTCGTGATGGGCGAAGGTGCCGGCGTGCTGGTGCTGGAGGACTGGGATCATGCCGTGGCCCGTGGCGCCACAATCTTGGCCGAAATTTCGGGAGCAGCGTCGACCGCGGACGCTCACCACATCACGGCGCCCCGGCCCGACGGGAACGGTGCCCTTGAAGCGATGACGCGAGCATTGGCGGATGCGGGAATCTCGGCCGCTGACATCAGCCACATCAATGCACATGGAACGTCGACGCCGCTCAACGATGCCGCGGAAGCGGCGGCGCTCCACCAGTTGTTTGGCGCCGACGTGCCACCGGTGACCTCGGTCAAGGGCTTCCTCGGACACTCACTGGCCGCCGCCGGAGCACTCGAAGCAGTCGTCGCGGTGCAGTGCATCCTTCGCGGCGTCGTCACGCCCACGGCGGGAACAACTCAGATTGACCCTGAACTCGCCCTCGATGTCGTTTTAGGCGCGCCGCGAGCTTTCACGAGCACCCACGTGTTGTCGAACTCGTTTGGCTTTGGCGGCCACAACGGCAGTGTCGTTATTTCGACGCCGCATCGATAGACGACCGCAAGGCCGCCACCAACTGCCGCGTCTCGTCCGGGGTTCCGCCATTCATGATTTGGCGAACAAGAGCTGAACCCACGATGGCACCATCGGCGAATTGGATAGCCGCGGCGGCATCCTCCGGAGATGAGATTCCGATGCCGACATAGACGGGCAGGTCACTCGTCTCTCTGATCACGGAGCACACCTGTTGCGCCAGCCCCACTCCCTGCGCCTTGCCCGTGACCGACATGCTCGCGGCGGCATAGGCAAAGCCATGGCAGTGCGTCGCAATGATGTGGGCGCGTTGTGGCGATGTGGAGGGAGCAAAAATTCTGATGGGTGCCAAATCGTGCGCGAGCAAGATGGGGTCGATATCACGCGACTCTTCCGGCGGAAGGTCAGGCAAGATAACTCCGGTGATGGCCGCGTTCTGCAACGCCGCGGAGATTGGCTCCCAGCCCTGACGGTGCAAGACATTGGCGTACGTCATCAGGACCTGCGGAATTCCAAGTGAGCGAGTGGACAGCTCGGCAAGGGCGCTGACCAAAGTTGTTCCCGCCTCAAGGGCCTTCGTCGCCGCTTGCTGAATGACCACTCCATCCATGATCGGATCAGAAAATGGGGCGCCAATTTCGACCAGGTCGGCGCCACCATCGGCCGCCGCCGCGACGTGGTCAAGCCAATTGGGAACCACCCCGGCCATGAGGTAGATCGCGAGAGCCTTGCGCCCGTCGTCACGGATCGATCGAAGTGCAGTTTCGAGCGTGCTCATCAGCGTGCCGCCAACACTTCGCGAATCTGGGCGACATCCTTGTCGCCACGACCTGACAAGTTCACGAGCACACGGCTGCCACGCGGCAGCTCGCGACCTGCCTCACGAAGGACGTACGCGATGGCGTGAGCCGACTCCAACGCGGGAATGATTCCCTCGAGCTGGCTGAGCTTGACCACGGCGTCGAGGACTTCGTCGTCGTGGGCCGTGGAGTAATCGGCGCGACCGCTCGATGACCACGCCGCGTGCTCCGGGCCAACGCCCGGGTAATCGAGACCTGCGCTGATGGAGTGCGCTTCGATGATTTGACCATCCGCATCGTCAAGGATGTAGGTACGCATTCCGTGCAGGATTCCGGGCTTGCCGTTCGAGACGGCCGCTCCGCCCGCCGCTTCGACGCCCACCAACTTGACCGATGCATCCTTTTCGAATCCACTGAAAATTCCGGCGGCATTGGATCCACCGCCGACGCACGCGATGACCACATCGGGCAAGCCGCCCGCGATGTCGAGCATCTGACGGCGAGACTCGACGCCGATAACCGACTGAAAGGTGCGAACCATTTCAGGAAAGGGGTGCGGGCCCATGACCGATCCGAGGCAGTAGTGAGTGTCATCAACACAGGTCACCCACTCGCGCATCGCCTCATTAACTGCATCTTTCAGCGTCTTCGAGCCACTCAGCACGGGCACGACGGTGGCACCGAGAAGCTCCATACGAAACACGTTCAGTGACTGGCGAATCGTGTCAACCTCGCCCATGAACACGGTGCATTCCAAGCCGAAGCGGGCGGCGGCGGTGGCCGACGCCACGCCGTGCTGGCCCGCACCGGTTTCCGCAATCATTCGCTTCTTACCCATACGCGCGGTGAGCAGAGCTTGTCCCACGACGTTGTTGATCTTGTGGGATCCGGTGTGCGCGAGGTCCTCGCGCTTGAGCCACACTTCCAGGCCCGTCTCCTCTGACAGACGCGCGCAGTAGGAAATAGGAGTCGGCCTGCCACCGAATTCCGCCAACACGTGGGAGAACTCGTCGCGGAATTCCTGATCCGACCATGCGTCGTGAAACGCAACCGACAATTCTTCGCAAGCGCCCATCAGGGCTTCCGGGACGTACTGTCCACCGAATTCTCCGAAGTGACCGTGAGCTAAGTCCATTGAACGTCTCCACTTTCTCGTTGGGCGAAGGCGGCCGTGGCCGCGCGAACGAATTCGGATACCAACGCAGGGTCCTTCTGGCCGGGAGAACTCTCCACGCCCGACGAGACGTCAACTCCACTAATGGGAAACCGAGCAATCACCTCTGTGACGGTAGCGGGAGTTAATCCGCCTGCGGCAATAACCGGAAGGCGCCACGTGCGCGCCAGTAGTGGTGAGAAATCCACTCGTCGCCCACTTCCAGGTTCAGCCCCATCGAGCAGAAGTCCCGCCATGCTGTCGATATCGAAATCGACGGCATGGGGTGATGATGCCTCAAGAGCCTTGACCACCGCCACGCCCTCCGAGATCAACGTGGTGACATCCTCCAGCGATTCCGCACCGTGTAGCTGAACCACATCGGGGCGAACCTCGGCGATCACTTGCCGAATGCGCGACAAGGTCGACCCACGAAAAACGCAATAGACATCGGCTCGTCCACGGACCTCGTCAGCAATCTGCCGCGCGATCAATGGTGACACCTGTCGACGTGACTCGTCCAGCACCAAGCCAATCGCGGTCGCGCCCGCGTCGACAACCATCGTCGCGTTCTCCACAGTCGTTAGTCCGCAAATCTTGACCACCGGCCACCGAAGCATTGGAGTTCCCTACTTCGGCTTTCGGATGGAGCTCATTGCGCCCAGCAGGTCAGGCAGTCCATCTCCCGCTCGCATTAAAGCCTCACCAATCAATACGGCATCGAAACCGTTGTCCGCCGCATTTTGGACGTCGCTCACCGTCTTTAGTCCCGACTCGCAGACAAAGAGTGCGTTACTTCGTGCCTCGGATCGAACTGCCGCCGCACGCTGCGAATCAATCGTGAATGTGTGCAGGTCACGTTGATTGACGCCAATGAGGGCCGCGCCAGCCGCTTCCACTCGACGCAACTCGTTCACATCGTGCACTTCGAAGAGGGGGAGAAGACCCGTTTTCACAGCCAATTGCGAGAGGCCTGCCAATTCGCCATCAGTCAAAATGGTGGCAATCAGCAGCACAATGTTCGCGCCATTTTCCGCCGCGTCGAGTACATCGTTTTCGCACACCGTGAAGTCTTTTCTCAGGACCGCGACACGCCCCTCAGCGACGGCGGTTACCTGACGAAGATCGTCCAGCGAACCCCCGAAATGAGGTCCATCAGTCAGGACACTAATGGCCGCCGCGCCATTGTCGATGTAACGACGCGCTTGCTCCTCGGGCTGAATGTCGGCGATAACGCCCGCGGAAGGACTTTGCTTCTTCACTTCCGCGATGACCGAAATGGTCTCCTTCTCGAAAGCAGCCTTCGCCTCGAGAAGTGGTGGCAGCACCTCGCGCTCTATCCACGGGCGACCATCGGCCGACGCGCGCGCGCGGTGAAACTCGGCAATGCGGTCGAGATAGGTCGCCATGAGGTGAGCGTACCGTTAAGTAATCGCCGACCACGCTGGGCACGACGCGAGCTCAACAGACCGTCGAGTCACCACGTACAGGTCCCCCGACACAAAACTGTTGACGACGTCACCGCCACCATTGGCATCCAGCCACGCCTGAACGGCGCCCGTGTCCCCCTGCCCGTGACGATGTACGAGTGGCGCCACCACACCCCGCGAATCTGCTCGCTCCACCATCTCTTG
>Ga0208497_1000389_pt1 | contig 21415 bp, 20 predicted proteins | sample CryBogCBE25Aug07_FD_184555 | JGI IMG/M metagenome (GOLD analysis project Ga0208497, IMG submission 184555) | Freshwater microbial communities from Crystal Bog, Wisconsin, USA - CBE25Aug07 (SPAdes) | ecosystem: Environmental > Aquatic > Freshwater > Lake | place: Crystal Bog, Wisconsin, USA...
GTTCTAGGATCTATCAAATCACCGTGCTCTGTCTTTGGTATTTTGCTAACAAATTCTCTGGTAGCTGTATTGCTTAGCGTTCCATCCGTACGATAAGACATCGCATCAGGATCGACATGCTGAGCATCACGCTGAGCCTGCTCAATAGGCTTAACGCTTAATCCTGATACCAAGTCAGGAGTCATCACACGCTTAGGCATTACACGAACCAACACTGGTTCCTGCATCCCTTCGATTACCTTTTTGTCGATACCGTGCGTGTCATCTTGTAGGAGCTTATCCTTGTAATCTGTCGCATTACCTTTTGCGTAGGCTTCCTGAATTCCAGCCACTCGACCATTTCCTGCCACGGGTCGAATTGCGGACTTTTCCATGTCTGAATACTCGGCATTTGGTGTCCCATCTACTGTTTGACTAGGTGTTAAAGCGCCCGCTTCAACTACTGCGTACTGTACAGGAACAAACTTACCGCTTTCAGAAATTGCATGAGTGATTTCCCCCATGTGCTGTTGGGGCAACTTAATATCGCTCGTGACAACAGGAGCGCCACCACCGAACAACTGACCCTTGCTCATCAGATCATATTCAGGATTGTTTGCAACAGAATCAATCTGGTCATTATGAGTAACCGTATCCCTCTGACGATCTACAAATGCCTGCTCAGCACCAGGAGCTGGATTAGTATGGTAATTAGCCATGTCAGGCGTATCGTACTCAGGGACTGTCTTAGCCACTTCTTCTTTGGCTGCACCCTTTTCCATCACACGACCCACCGCACCGATGGGGGCTAGCTTAGCTATCTCAAATGCTGTCTGGCCATATTCACGCATGGCGTCATCATCGGTCAAGGATAGACCAGCTTGTGCACGCTCAAGCGCTTGCTGTGCTACTTCAGCAGGGATCTCTGCCAAAGCACCCTTAGCTGTACCCATAGCCAATGTCTTGGCTAAACCTTCTTTGGCCAATGTTTCAGCTGCTGCACGCTTGACCTCTTGGGTTGCACCCTTGTAGATCATGTTGCTAACATCTTTACCAAAGATCGCACCAGCCAATGATTTACCCATAGGTATAAATGTTTCAGCTACGTCTAATGCAGCTTGAGGCACGGCAGCCAAAGCAGCCTTGGTACGACTAATGTCTACAGGCTCACCAGCTTTGCGTTGCTCTTCAGCTTGGCGCTCTATGTTCCCACCATATTGCTGCAGGAATGAGCTACCGAATACGCCACCTAAACCAGCTACAGGAGCGAGTTCAGGAGCACCCAATGCAGTAGCTGCCATCGCAGCTCCACGGCCTGCAGCGGACGCCTGAGCGATCTGTGGGGCCTGTTCTTCTAGCGCACCAGGAATTTGCTTGATGTACTCACCGATAGCAGGAAGCACGCCTTCTTCTTCGTATTTCTTCTTAACCGCTTCAAAGCCTGGCTGTTGGCCCAATCGTTTGGTGATATCTTCTTGACGAGTCTTAGCCGCTTCAGCAGCTTGATTGCCACCCAATACAGACTGCAGGCCAGTTAACTCTGATGACAACATGGATTCAGTGCCACGCTGTACATTGGACAGCGCTCCCGTTTTGGGAACAGTCTTGGTCCCCATCACGTCTTCAATTGATAATTCCTGTTGTTGCGCTAGTGGAAGCGAACCTTTACCCAAAACATCATCAATTGAATATTCCATGTTATACCTTTAAGCAGGGACAAAACCAGTGCCAGTCCATTTGTGCAGACCGGTAGGTGTTTGATATATTTTATCCTTTATTAAATTGGAAGGGCTAGGGTTTGCTGGTAATGGAATACCTTCTTTTGTTTCCACGCCTGACAATTCATTGAAGCGCTTCTGTATTGCAGCCAACTGCGAACGCTGTGCTGCCTTCGCATTCTCATCCGTATTCATGGGATCCATGATCTGAGCATTCAGAATCTTGGCTGAATCGTTCAACGCTGTGATCTGTGCTTGCTTAGAACGAGCGCCGTTTTGGATCTCGATAGCCGCTTGCATCATCTCAGCTTGTGATTTACCCTGATAGTTGGGATCATTCTGCAACAACTTAACAATGTCGTTAGCGTTAGGAGCACGGTTAGGATTGTTGATCTCCATGTTCTTAAGCGCAATTTGGGTATCACGGTTAAGCTTACTACGTTGGTTCTCACCTGACTGACGGATGTTTTCCAACTCAGCAGAAGATTGATTAGCCAACTGTCTGTCAAAGATCGTACGAGCTGTAGTTGATTTCTCTTTTTGAGCTTCAGTCATACCAGTAGTAATATCTTTAACGCCAGCCAAAGCTTCTGATCGACGCTGTTGCATCACAGGAGAAAGCATATTGTTGATCTTGTCATACTGGTTAATCACAGCTTGGCGATATTCATTCTCATTGGCCTGAGCAGCAGGAGCTCCACCAGCATATCCACCCGATACGATACCAGTCAAAAGAGCAGATAGCTTTTCTGCAGCATGGTGCTTATTCCATTCTTTCATCTGCTCACGCAACTCGTTAGCAGCTTGAACGGTTTCTTCGCCATAGGGCTTGTCTGCTCCAAATTCTTTCTCAAGCTTATGTCTTTGCTCAATCATCTTATTGATGTCTGGCTCAGCCATAGTCTTCTTAACTTCTTCCTCAAAGATATTAGGCTGTGCTGAAGGTACGCCAGGAGCTCCAGTAACGGTTCCAGGAGGTGTGGTTTGAGCCAATATCTTACTGGGATGTGCAGGCGGTAAAGCTTGTGGCAATCCTGCAGGAGCAGGAGGAACAACAGGAGCGGATTGTGCAACGGGTGCAGCAGGTGCAGCTTGCGGTGCAGCTTGGGGAATAGGAGGATTAATAGATCCACGACCAGCACCAGCTCCAGTAGGAGGCAATGCAGCAGGAGTTGTATCTGCAGTCGACTGCAGTTGTGGTGAACCAGACAAAGCTTGAGTCAATGTGTCAAGCAAAGGCTGAGATAAAGTGGGACGACCGGCATTCATCCAGTTGGCTATTTGCTTAATACCTGATTCAGCAGGCAAAGCATTGACCAAAGACGATCCTGCGCTTTGGATAGCAGCACCAATATTACCTAAGCTATTGGGGTCTTGATAAGAGGTAAGAGCTGGCTGATCATGCATGCGAACATCACGCTCTGCATATGTCTCTTGTCTAGGAGCAGGAACATCACTGTCCTCTTTACCAGCAAATCCTAATACGCCACCGCCATGAGCAAACTTGAACATATGGCTTGGAGCTGCATGAGCAATACCGCCATGAGCCATAGGACGTGGTGCAGCAGGACCTTGAGCTACGGCTTGGGGCATAGCAGGACCAGCTTGGGGCATCTGTGGTGCAGCAGCTGCTATACCGGCAGGAGCTGGTTGTCCTTGTGGGCTCATCATAGGAGCGCCTTGCATAGGAGCACTTTGTGGCATCATGGGAGCGCCAATAGGAGCCATGCCAGTGATCTGCATACCCAAGCGCTGAGCCATCTTTTGTAAATCCATCAAGCCGGCTTTTTGTTCTACTTGCTGTGCCACTGTAGGCATAGGTCTGTTTTGTTCAGCTTGTTTATCAGCCTCTAAACCTAAGCGCTTTTGTTGCTCTAGCAGGGCCAGGAGCTGTTCATCAGGCTTAGATCCCTTGCCTTCTTTGTATGCCTCAACGGTAGCGTCAGGCATGTATTGCATATCTTTTTCGTCTTGATAGATACTCATTTGATTATCCTTGTCCTAAATTAGCAAGAGCCTGGGCCAATGAAGTGGAAGTGTTAACCGCACCAGCAATGTTACCCAATGTAGAAGTATTGGGGATAACAGCTTGGGTAGAAATTGGCAAGTTAGAAAGCATGCTCTGTTCAAACTGAAGCTGTTGATATGGATACAACGCTTGTGTATTGAACTGATTCTGAGCAGCTGTATCTGCAGCCTGCTGCAGACCCTGTTGTGTAGCACCAGCTGTACCGAGCGCATTAAGACTTTGTAATCCAAAGTTGGCAGAAGCTTGGTTAGCTGCTTGTTGATTTTGCTGAGCAGTAAGAGCATTCTGTTGCTCATTGTTGAACTGTTGCATGGCTTGGTTATATGCAGTGTTATAGCCCTGACCAATTTGTGTGGCCTGTTGAGCCAACAGATTACCTTGATCAATACCTTGCAATACGGCTTGTCTAGATCCACCAAATGCACCTGCTTGAGTTAATTTACTCAAGTCATTTTGCTCATTAATGCCTGCGGTATAGGCCAACTGATTGAGCTGTGGCTGTAGGGACTGCTGCAAATAGGGGTTCATATACTGACCCGCTATACCAGTATTGTTGCTTGTATCCAACTGCAAGGGCTGACCAAATCCAGTAGTGTTACCTTGACCAGCTTGGCTCACCAATGATGTTTCAGATGGCGTATTTAAGTTGGGCATTGTAGGTGCTCCTTGGTTAGACCAAGTGCCCGTCTGGAATTGGACAGGAGGAGCTCCGGTCTGGGCCAAAGCAGAAAGACCTGCAAACTGTTGCTGTTGCAAAGATGAAGGACCAGCAGTTAATTCACCCTGATATACAGGCATAGGCGTTTGTGCCAGAGCTTGAGCGCTACCAAGCATATTGGTTACATAGTCACCAGCCCAGGGAGACAGGGCGTTAACTGTCGAGTATCCAATTGATGGAGTAGATACACCAGAAGATGTACCCGTAGAAACTGTACTTCCAGTTGTGCCGGCATATCCTTTGATATCAGAAATACCACCGGTGTTAAAAGCTACAGCTCCACCGTTAGCGTAGGCAGGACCGCCTACTAAGAATTTGTCAGGATTGATTTCCTTACCTTGCTTCTTAGTGCCGGTACGGGCCATGCGCACTTTATCCATCATCTGGTAAAGTTTCTTTGCTCCAGCATCCGAGTTGCCGTTACCAAGGTGGGATACGACGTCAGCAGGGATTACGAACTCACCGTGGCTAAGCTTGGCTGGCTCTACACCATCAATAGAACTTGGAACTTCATCCGCCATACCATCGGTAGTGCCTTGTAAATATCTTGGAACGCCAGTGGTTCCTCCATGTGCGTAACCCATGATACCTCCTTGTTTGGCGCTTTGAGCACCGGAATCTGCATTGATGGTAGCCAATGCTTGTGCAGCAGCAGCTGGATCACCACCGTATTGTTGAACCGCCGCAGCAATAGCGTTGGGATCATTAGCAATACCTTGTGATTGAATGTAATTGATGATGTCGCTTTGACTGTATTGGTTATAAGCAGGGGCTGCAGGAGCCGCTTGTACAGCCGCTGGAGCTCCACCAGTAACGGCAGGAGCTGTGCTCGTTGATGCTGGTTGGTTCAATGTAGCCAAAGCCTGTGCAACCGCAGCTGGGTCACCGTTGAATTGCTGTTCAGCCGCAGCAAGCGCAGTAGGATTATTGGCAATACCCTGCTGATTGATATAGTTCAATATATCAGCTTGGCTATAAGGCGTATATCCTGTCGATGCTGTTGTAGCTGGTGCTGCGCTAGATGTAGGCGTATAACCTGGGATCTTAATACCAGTAGAAGCCACCTGATTTAAGTCAATACCTGGGTACATGGCTTGGATCTGAGCGGCAGTTAAGTTGTTGGTATTGATGATGTTTTGGATCTGTTGCAGACCGGCAGCGCCACCCTGACCATTGTTCCAATCGTTGGCCATGATGGTTGATAGATCAGACGTAGGTACATAGCCTTTGGCTGCCAAGTTATTGATGTCGGCAGAGCTAAGTCCATACTGTTGCATTTGTTGCAAAGTAATACCATTCTTTGTAGCCAATGCGTTAACGGCTGCAGGTGATGCGCCGGACTGGTACAAGCTCACAACTTGAGCTACAGGGTCCACATTTTTATACGCATTAGCAATTACTGTAGGCGTCCATCCAGGATTGTTATAGGATGTACCTGCAAGAATGCTAGGTAATTGTGAAGGACTAATGCCCTTTTGATCCATGTACTGAGATACTGCCACTTGCATTTGATAGCTTTGGACAGGATCGTTTTGATAGTTAGGATACTTGGCAACAATGTTACCAATGTCGGTTTGCTGTTGTTTCAATGTAGCGGCAGCAGCAGCTTTCTGTGCAGCTAACAATGCAGCTTGCTTTTGTTGTGCAGCCAATAATGCAGCTTGTTTAGCGGCTTCTTGTTGAGCGGCTAACTGAGCAGCTGTTTGAGATGTAGAGGTCGTTGTACCAGCTGTTGTGCTAGGAGTACCAACTCCTGCTGTCGGTGTTCCTGTATAACCAGGACTAGACACATTAATAACAGCAGGCAATCCAGCGTTATTAGCAGCGGTTACAGGCGTATTACCAGCAGCTGTTTGGTTAACCCAAGGCATAGCAAACCCAGGAATAGGCTGTTGTGCGGCAGCTCTTTCAGCGGCTTGCTTTTGTGCGGCAGCTATGATGGCCTGAGCCTGAGCAGTAGATGCTGCATTGGCATTGGCTACAGCCGTAGAATCAGATGGGCTTACATACTGGGTATCAGTGAAATACTGTTGACTCTGATTAGGAGAAACAGCGGCATTAACCTGATTCCTAATGGCCTGAAGCGTAGGTATCTTTCCTTGGTAAGCGCCAGTAGTGACATTGTTGCCACCAGTCAAAGCAGCCAAGCCAGTAAGAGCAGCAATATTACCTGCATTAGCTGCAGCAAATGAAGCAATATCAGAACTGCTCAATGTGCCTGCAGCAGCTTTAGCAATCAATCCGCTTAGTCCAGTTGCACCACTGCTGGTAATTGTAGATCCTGGAATTCCAGTAGCTGTAGAAGCTGTACTTGTTTGAACGCCACCCGTATTTGCATTGGTGAAATCGGTAGCATTAGAAGGGTAAATATTACCCGCTTCATCTACCATCTGGTATGTACCATCAGACATCTGATAATAGGTATTACCGTTGGCAGTAGCTGTTTTTACAATAGTTGGTGCAGACGAAGTGCTTTGGCTAGATGAATCAAAGCTAGGACCACTCTGGGATATTGTCATCCCTGAAGCATCATCTATGACTGCAACGCTACCATCTGAATAGGTAACGGTTGTTTGGGTTCCATCATCACTTGAATCAACAATATCTGCAGCCATATTAGCCTCTCGAATTTAATAGTTGAACGAGGTCGTTTATAGACCCGCCACTCCTAGCATTAATTGTAGTATCTTGTACGGGATTTAGCGAATTTACTTGGTCAAATAGCTTGTTCAAGTCTATTTCGTTTATCTTTCCAATTGTGGCTGGAGGAGCTTTTACAGTAGGCATAGAAGGCAATGCCAAGGGATTGGGATTGACTTGACCATTAGCACCTACAGGACCAGTTGGTGTAGCCAAAGGATTAGTCGTAGTCGATGCAGTTGTGGTCGTAGCAGGCGTAGTGCTAGTTGTATTTGTCGTAGTTGTATCTGTAGCTGTGGTATCTGTAGTTGGTTTCGTAGCAGTTTTATCTGCAGTCGACTGCAGTTGTACTCCACCAGGATTTACGGTATGAATGATTTGCGTGGCTAAAGCTGCGACCTGTGGTGCAACGCTACCTGTGATATTGTTTAAGGCATTCAACAGACCGGCTACGTCACCCTTTTGATAAGCGGTAACTGCATTTGCTGCATTTAATGCTGTTTTAACATCTGATGATGCACCTGCCAGTTGAGCCAAAGAGCTGACCATTCCAGCTACATTACCAGTTTGTAATGCATTTGCAGCAGCCAAACCAGTCCTGGCTGTCGACAAAGTACTTGGATCAATCCCAGTATCAACGCCAAGACCAGACGCAGCAGATGCGGCATTCAGTAGAGTTCCTGCATTGATAGGCTTACCACTTGCTACATTGGTAGCAACATTAGATGCAGCGATATAAGGAGTTAATTCAGGCGCCACTACAGCTACAGCGGCATCCACCAATGGATTGCTTGCAACTTTACCAACTTGCGATACAAGTGAGTTTCCTCCAGTCAAATCTGACCCAAAGGCTTGACTGATATTGCCTGAGAAAACGTCTGAAAAGAATCCCATTAAACCGCCTCTCCACCACTAATGGTAATGGTTAATCCAGTATTAGAAGCTTTAGCAGATATAAAGGAACTGGTCGGTAAAACCTGTACCCCAGCATAGGAAAAAGTACTATTTGCCGCTACCGTTTGAGCATAGAACAAAGCGTTCTGCGTTCCTGCGCTAAACGTTGCCGGCACAATATGCAAGTTAAACGTAAGCGATCCACCCGTAGTATTACAAACATCGATTTGTTTCAAGTACGTACGAGTAGGTGTTGTTGCATTCGTAGGCACTGTATATAGCGTAGCGTAGCTGGTCGTTAAAGCAGCTTGTGCAATTTGTACTGGTGTGACATTTTGATAATTAGCCATTACAGTCCTAACCAAATAAAGGCTTGATTGCTAGCCACTTGATTGGCTATCACTTGGTTAAAGTTATCGTTGCTCGCAAAATACAAGCGCAATACTTTGTTTAACGTATCAATATATTGTTGATCATACTGATGCGGTGGGAGCGGTAAATTGGGGGCTACGTTAATGACTGGGATCATGTGTTACCTCTCAATCCATCTTGTTGGATATCAATCCTAGGCGTACCCAATTGCCACTGCTGGCCCAACTGATTTCCCTCTACCTTAAAGATCATTTGTCGACCACGTACACGGATAAATACTTGGCCTGTAAACTGCTCAATAGGCGCTGTAGCCGTTCTTGTTACAGCTGCGATGTTCGTATTACCCCCCATTGATTGGGGCACGTTATAGCCTGATCCTGAGTTCTGCATAGGGATCAGCGTCATGTTCACAGTCGGATTTGCTGTGGTCGATTTACGGAATGTAATGTCAGGAAGAATACGACGGATAAAGCCAAACTTCTGGCCATCGGTTAAATCAAATTCTGCTGAAGTGATATAGGAATCGATCGCAGTGGGAGTGCCTGTAGTGTTGTCATCCAATCCATATTCATGGAATACAAGCGTATTGTTATAGGTCGCAGCGACAGGATAGGTCAAAGTTGTTGAATCAATCCAAGCCGTTCTACCCATTGTTCCATAGTACCAAATGTCATCTTGGTAGTTATAGACCACATACTTATCGACCACGGTGCTATTTGCTGAGCAATAGAACCACCATACTTCGTTGTATCCCTCATTGGTTCCTGCAAAAATCTGCTGGGATTGGGAAAGATTGATATCAGAATAAATGTATTCCCGAAGGTCACAGCGCAACGTAGAAGTCGTACCGTTGTACTTATAGAACTTATCTACTCCCATCCAGTATGATGTTCCAGCAGCCAAGATTGCAGCATTGGGGGAAATGATAGAGATGTTATCGCCAACAATGTTTGATCCCCATACAGCAGGAGTTCCTACATATTGGAAAGAGTAAACCGAGGTATCGGTCCAAACAACGATCTCTTGTCTATTCTGTACGCAAGCAACAATTTGTGATCCACGAGACAGCCTAATATCGCCCGCCTGATTTGTTGCTGATGGCGTCCACATGGTCACAGATTCTTGATCTGACCAGCGAACCAACATAGGATCCTGTGTGCTGCCACCCAATGGGTTAGTACCAAATGCAAACACAAAACGACTAGCATCGGAGACAAAGATAAAATTAACAATAGTCGGTACATCAGAAGCTCCCGACAATGATGAAGCCAATACCGCAGGGCTAGTTATGCTAGTAGCATACGACCAATAATATATTTGTCCACCCCTGGGAGCAAAGATCAAATCCTGTCCAAAGTTGGATTGGCTCCATAACCTAAGAGAAATGGTAGTGCTTCCACCATTACCCCATGTTCCTGATCCCCATGTACCAGCTCCCCATCCTACCAATGGAACTTCAATCGCTGGTCCTACGCTGATCTGATAGGTCGCTGTTACCGTGCCACCACCAGGAGATCCAGCTGCATCTGTGGCATTGGCTGTGGCTGTAGCAGTGAAAGAATATGAGTTGGAATTAAGTACTGTGATCTGGTACTGCTGATTCAATACGGATGCAGTAATGTTTCCACCCAATCCAGTCGCACCACTGAATGTAACGAAATCACCCGTCACAGCTCCATGACCCGTAGCACTTACAGTAATCGTGGCTGAACTAGCTGTTGCTGTAAATGGATTGGTTAAAGTCGCTGTACCCCTAACAGGAGTAATATCATAATAGGCAGAACCCTTTTCAATGTAGAACTTTAGATTAGTTCCTACACCAATTAAGCTTGTGCCATCTAATGCAGACCAATTAAATAAGGAACGACATATTCCTTGATATTGATTTGTAGTAACTGGATACCAGCCACCTATCTTTTCAGGAAAGCCTTGTCTAAAACGTACCTTTTCTGATTCATACCAGCCAGCTGTAATCTGGAAATTAGGCGTGACAGTTCCCACCGTTTCAGAAGTGTACTGGGTTTGTTCCCGATTAATACCGGGCCTAAATCTAATAGCTTGTAATGGCATGGCTTATTCTCTCATTAGGCGCTTAAAACGGCAAGGGTTTTAGCTGTCAATTGTATGCGTTCGTTAAGCCCAAATAGCCCACCATTGATACGCTTACAAAGACCTTCTTCATTACCTGATTCAGCCAATTGATTACATCCATGCGTAGCCCAAAACCAGCCACCACTAAGCGCTGCATACATGGGCGTTTTAACCAGGTCCGGGTTCTTTACAAAATCCTGACCAAGAGCTTGTCCGCAGTGCCAGTAGTTATCGTGAAAGGTAAGCTGGATCGTACCTCTTCCCCTGTACAAAAACCCATCCCCACTTGCTTCATTCCTGTTCCCTCCACGATTGGCGTAAATGCGGTTGGCAATCTTTTGAGGTTGATGGGCAAAAACGGCATACTCTTCTGGCTTGAAGTGAGTATGGAAGAGGGCTTGAAGGGTTTCGGCTCTATAGTTAAGATTCTCTTCCAGTGTTCGGAAGTGGTTGCACTCGTGTGAAAGCTGTCCGATAAATGCGGCCTGCTCCTTGACGGTAAAAATGCTGAACTTTTGGATGGTTGCATTGAGTGGCTCTACCCATTCTGGCCCAATCTGTAGGGCATGAAGTTTCTCTACTGTGATCATTTCACACCCTCATTAACTGTCTGCATCACTTCGTTGTATTGACTGATGCAGGCGTTGAGCTTGACGATTGCTCGGTCACCTTCTGAGGCGATTGCGACAATATCTTTAATAGCCTGTCTAGAAGCGTCGGCTCCATCGGTTTGATTTCCATTGGAGGCATCTGCACTGGCTTGTACACCACAGGTGGTTGGGATGCGCAACTCGCCAGAGTCAATGCGAGCATCAATGCTAGCCTGTTTGGTTTTGATATCATCTTTAGCCTTCTTCAGTTGGCTGGTGGCTCTTGAGAGCTTTTGTCCGAGCTCTGCTTCTTTTGCCCGAGCTTCTCCATTAAGGCGCTCAATTTCTGTTTTATCTTCTGCAACCCGTCTTTCATAGCCGTGATGATCTGAGACATAGTAACCTCCTAAGATAATTAACACCAATCCCGCTACCTTCATTACAAGGGCATGGGGCTTTAACATAGGTAGAAATCCTACCAAGTAACTCAACACATAAGCCACTGCTCCTACTCCCAGAGCAATGACCGCTATCCAATAAAACAAGTCATCAAAGAACCATGATAACCAGGTCATATCGCTTCTCTTCTAGCTTGGGCCATTCTTTCACGCTCGTGATCTGCCTCTAGCGTCGGCGGAGATACTGGCGCAGGAGGTGGGCTCCAACTAGGACTAGCCATAATAATAGGAGCAGGTGGTGGGGGTGGCGGTGCGACATATGCATCTTTGTTGGCCTTTGCTGCATTCATCATGTTCGTGGCTTCATTGGTCAATCCCTTGGTCAGGATGCCACCAATACCGCCCACAATGAGCAATACGATGTCATTGAGCATCTTGGTATAGGCTTGGTCGATTGGAGCCATAGCCTTGATTGGCTGGCTTACGAACGTCACCGAATAGAGGAGGGCCATCACGATGAAGGCCAATATCAGAGTCACCACAATGATCACAAAGGATCGGACCCTAATCTCTATCTCATCGGCATTGAGGCGTTCCTTGGGGCTGTTGAGGAATGCTAGCAGGAGTTCCTTCAATTTTCTTCTCCAAAATAGGGGCTACCAAATACTCAGGACAATCCTGATTAAACTCACATCTAGGTTTCTGACACCGCTCTTTGCTAAAGTTATCTGGGTCTTGGCAATAATACCTGTAAGTGTCATTGCAACCTGTAAATAAAAAAGGCAAAAATATACATATCAATATTGATGTGTATAGAAAATTAGGTTTTTTAATCATTTGCTTTCAATCCTTGCCAAAGCTTTATTGACCCTTATTTCCATTTGCCTTACATCCACATACATCCATGCAATCAACGGAACAATCAACAACAGAATAACCAAAAGAACAACAATCAGTAGGATGGCGAGTGAGTCAGACTGAGAATCATTAGCCATATCCACATCAGCAACAGCACTGTAATTACTGAAGCCGCCACTCTTCCCCTTATTAGATCCGCCTTTTGCCGCCGTTGCCATTTTGCTCTACGCTCCTTTAGCATTTCCTCTCGTCTAGCAAGCGCTTGCACATTGGCAATGTGACCAATTTGCTGGTTAACCCTAGTATATAAATCCTTCAGCTCGATAGGAACGCTATACACCATGTAGTTACTCAACTCCGTATTCAGCTTCTCCATCTGCAAATTGGCAATCGTGATCTTGATTGCGGCCTCTTGGCCTTCGTCATTATTTGCATGCAGAGCAAATTCTTCCTGTTCTTTCACATAGTTCTTAAGAGCATTGTACGCCTGGAAGAACTTGATGAGAGCATCACTGACCTGTTGGTAAATGAGATTCTCGTCAAACTCTGGTGGAGGCTCTTTCTTCTTTTTAGCCTTCTTAACAGGAGCTGCATCTGCAGTCGACTGCAGATCTGCTTTTTTGCCAAAGACGGAAGTTAGGAACCCAAGAAGCCCTTTGGCTTTCTTTTGTACATTCTTAACGTCTTTGACAACTCCATCAACTTCATGGGAAATATCAACAACAATCTGACGCCCTTCCTTGTACATCTCACAAGCGTCCTTGCACATTTTAAAGGCCCCGGACGCCAGAGCAACAAGGGTGAACGGATCAATGGCATCACCTTATTTCTTCTTTAAACCCTTGAGGGTTTCAGCCAGACGTGCACGCTGCCCTGTTTTACCAGGTTTCTTTGCAGCGGCAGCTAGCTTCTTTGCAGGAATCGTTTTACCTTCTTTGACACCCAGCTCTTTACGCAAAGCGCCTGGTTTCTTGATTGCTTTTTGTATCCATTTTTCTGACATGATCATCTCCTAAATAATCCAACACAATGTCCAAGTTTCCTGGGTTCCAAGAAGTAAAGCGTAAATCGTATTCTTCTGGCTCTTCAAAGATCTGGTTGGTATTTTTAAACCTTCCCTCTTTGATAGTATCCATCCAAATTACTACATCTGCATTAAAGATTTCTCTCATCTCAGGCAGAGGGCATACAAAGTCACAAATAGCCATATCGGTCTTATCTGCCAACTCACGCATCCTTCTTGCCTGTCTCAGCCGTCCCTCAGCAGTAAAGTCCCAGTCGTTGAACTGCTCCCTTACCTTGTCCGCATTGAAGTGATCGCAATCTAATTCATGGGCCAAGCTCTCAGCCAAAGTTGTCTTACCAGAACCGGGCAAGCCCATCACAAGGATTTTCAATTCAAAGCATCCAACTGGTCGTGTGTTGTGCAAGCATCAATGGCAGATTCTCTTGTCTGCATAGCAGTTAAAGCCGTAGCCACTGCGTTTGCATCATAAGCAGAACCGTTTCTAGCTTGTTGATTGACAACCTGTTGGAATGTGAATGCGGCATTCTGTTTCATACCAGCTTTGCGGTCATCCACGCTAATATCGAATGTGCCATACACAATCTCTACTGGGTCTTTGGTCAAATCAAATGTGTGGGCTGTGTAGCCTTGACGATTAGGGATGATTGTAGGACGTACCTCTACGGCATTCTTCCAACCATTGTTACCTACGCCTTCTGCTGGTGGGGTGTCCCAGCAATCTTTGACTTCCCCGTTAACGATACGAACATATAAAGACATGATTTACTCCTGTTAAAAAATTAAGTTTTGGCGATTCCAAGCGTTGAATTAGAAATTGATCCAATTGATATCGTAGTCCAACTGGTTAAACTACCAACTTGTTTAGGCGAAGAATAACTAGTTGTGTTTCCAATACCCAAAGTACCATATTGATTATTCCCCCAAGCCCAAAGAGTTCCGTCAGTTTTAATGGCGTTTACTACATAACTTGCTGAAATTTTTAACCAATTGGTTAAAAATCCAACTTGTTTAGGGGAAGAATATGGGGTTGTATTTCCTAATCCCAATTGACCCGAACCATTTTGCCCCCAAGTCCACATTGTAGAATCAGTTTTGATTGCACTTGACATATTTGACCCACTGGAAATATTTGCCCAATTTGTCAAAATTCCTACTTGTTTTGGAGATGAATAATTTGTCGTGTTACCTAATCCAAGTTGTCCACTGCCGCTATATCCCCAACTCCACAGTGTGCCATCAGTTTTAATTGCAAGTACATGGTTTCTACCGCAAGATAAAGAACTCCAATTTGTTAATGATCCAACTTGTTTAGGAGAGGAATAATACGTTGTATTATTTAAACCCAATTGCCCAAAAATATTGTATCCCCACATCCACAAAGTTCCGTCTGTTTTAATTGATCCTGATAAATATATACCTCCACTAACTGAAGACCAATTAGTTAGTGCTCCAATTTGTTTAGGGCTTGAGTAATTATTAGTGTTATTAAAACCTAATTGCCCATAAGCATTATTACCCCATGCCCACAAGCTTCCATCAGTTTTAATTGCAAGCGTATGATTTTCTCCCGATGCAATCTTAGACCAATTTGTCAAAGCTCCTACTTGTTTAGGAGATGAGTAATTTGTGGTGTTTCCAAAACCTAATTGACCGCTATCATTACTTCCCCAAGCCCATAATGTTCCATCAGTTTTTATGGATAAAGTATTAAATTGTCCAGCAGAAAGCAATGACCAAGTAGTTAAAGACCCAACTTGTTTTGGACTTGAGTAATAAATAATATTACCTAATCCCAATTGACCTAAGCTATTGTTTCCCCAAGCATATAAATGAAACGCAGGAGGAACAGCCCAAGTTCCTGCCCCCTGAGCCTGTGATTGGCTAGTCAGGTTCCAGACTCCTCCGTATTGTGTGTATGGGTAGACTATTGGCATATTAGTAAATTATTCCTAAAGTAGAATTTCCAGCTCCAGCTAAACCACTCCAAGTTGTCAAATTTCCAACTTGGACAGGAGATGATTGTGTAGTTGTATTACCAGTACCAAGTTGACCATTTCCGTTATACCCCCATGTCCACAAAGTTCCATTGGTTTGAATTCCAGACCCACACCCACCAAAAAGAATTGATTTCCAAATTGTTAGGCTACCAACTTGTTTAGGTGAAGAATAATTGGTTGTATTATTAAGAGCCAATTGACCATAATTATTTAATCCCCAAGACCACAAAGTTCCATCTGTTTTAAGAGCTATTGTGGTTTGTGAATATGAACTTACTTGTGTCCAAGTAGTCAAAGCACCAATTTGTTTGGGTGATGAATAATATGTCGTGTTACCCAAACCTAGTTGACCAAAATTGTTTTTCCCCCATGCCCATATAGTTCCGTTTGTTTTTATTGCAACAGAAGTGCTTCCACCTTTATCTGCCGAAATAGAAGACCAGTTTGTTAATGACCCAACTTGCTTTGGTGAAGAATAATAAGTTATATTACCAAGCCCTAACTGACCACTACCATTAGATCCCCAAACCCATAGAGTTCCATCGGTTTTTACAGCAATTGAAAAATCTAAACCCGCAGAAATTGTTTTCCAGTTTGTTAATGCTCCAACTTGTACTGGGGATGAAACTGAAACAGTATTTGAAAGACCCAGTTGACCAACATTGTTTCTACCCCAAGCCCAAAGTGTTCCATCGGTTTTTATACCGAAAGAATGATAATACCCACCTGAAATAGACTGCCAATTGGTTAATGAACCAACTTGTTTTGGAGAAGAAAAATATGTTGTGTTATTTAAACCAAGTTGACCATAATTATTTGCACCCCATGACCATAATGAACTATTAGTATTTAATGCTAAATAGAACTGATATCCTCCAGCGGCAGTTAACCAATATGTTGAAGCGCTAATTTGTTTTGGAGAAGAATAAGATGTTGTATTTCCAAGTCCTAATTGGCCTTGATTGTTAGCGCCCCAACTGTATAAGTTATAAACAAGCGTACCAGTAGGCGCAACAAGGGTGTTTAATCCCGGGTCTAAGTATGATGCGCCATATCTGTAACTCACGATACCATCCTTAATTCAACTTTATTTGCGTTCAGGCGTTCTTTGATCTTGTTAAATGGTGCTTCCCACTCACCAAACACTTCTTGTCTGAACAAGGTCATTGTGTCGTAGTAAGGGGTTTTCTCACCATCCAAAGCGTACAAGTAGTATCCCATCACAGGAATCACCACCCAAGTCTCTATTCCCATTGCCGCACTCAAGTGGCTCACAGACGTACAAGAACTGATCACCAAGTCACAAGATGCCACCGCTTGCTTGGTGTCTTCCCATGTGTTCAATGGTACTTGTTTTACCCATGTTGGGCAAGCATCTGCACCTTCATCTCTCTGTAAGGAAATGAACTCATAATCAGCGTCCCTGACTGCATCAAACAGCAGTTGATAAGGGAACTTTTTGTTGTGGTCATCCTCGAATTTAGAGTTACCCTGCCATCTCAAACCGATGCGCTTCTTGCGCCCTTTGATGACGTTGGGTTTAGGAATGTAAGCATCTCCCCTCAAGTCCTCAAGTTCATAGCCTAAGTAGTTGGGAGCAGTCATACCGTAGCACCAGAAGTCGTGATAAACACCGTACTCAGCACCGACTTGTACCACGGCTGATACGCCATCAATGCCTGCAAATAGGCTTGCCAACTGTCCAGAACAGCAGACAACCACCTTATTCCCACGCTTAACCAAGTCTCTGGCGTACCTGACCTGATGGATTTGGTCACCCAATCCATGATCGCAGTACAGGAGAATCGTGCCCTTTGTCTTGCCATCCCACTCAGGAGCAGGCGTATCTGGTCTGCGTTCTCCAATGATTCCGCAGTAACGACCACGATCCATTTGCTTGTAGCCTTCACCGATGTTCCCTTGCTTTAAGAGATACCATGAACGGTTGTATGCGGCTCTGTGGTCAGTAGGACGTTCTGCGTGGAGCTTCTCAGATAGTCTCCAGCCTTCAGCAAAGTCACCCATCTTACCTGCGGCAACCTGAAGATCAAGGTCATCCAACTCAGGCATCGTCCTCTTGTTGTCATTCCAAAACTCAGGCTGACAAAATTGGTTGTAGTGGTGCTTGAGTAAATCCTTAGAACGGTCATTGTGCTGTTTAGCCAAGACAGGCTTGACATCGTGCATACCTGCGTAGCCGTGAAGGTTCTCATCGTCCTCTTTGACGCTTGAGCCATCAATGTTGGAGAAGTCGTATTCGTAGTCAGGCAACCCCAAGAACTCATGGATACGAGCCAACTGACCTTTTGGATCAGCCAATAGATCGTCATAGACCACGAATAAGAAGTGCTCAGGCATCACAGCGTACCCAGCTTCTAGGGATAGGTATGCGGCCTTCAGATGGTCTGCAAGCTGACCTGAGTACATAAAAGCATCTAAGTCATCAGGCTTGGCAACACGCACAAAGGAAGCCATGCAATCGGGCACAGGACGCACCGTAGCGATCACTTTGACAGGACGGCCTAGAACTTGATTCATCGCCCCCATGATCTGAGGAATGGGCCATCCACGGGATTTGTCAATGATCACAGGCTTATCTGTGTCTTCATAGAACGCATCAATACAGCCCCTCATGGTCTGGGCTAGTTTCTCTCTGTTGGGGTCATTCTCATTGAGAAGCCCTGCGGAATGCCATGTGTTTGCCAAGCCATCAAGGGCGTGGACTAAACCCGATGTAGTAGATACATGGGTCATAGGGTTCTGGTTCAATATAGCCGCTAAGACTGTTGAACCTGAACGTGGTATGCCTGAGAGAAAATGAAGCGTTTTTTTCAATGTTGTTCCTTATTTTTTTGCAATGCCAATTGTTGATGTTATTCTTGTTAATGCTGTAGTCCAAGTTGTTAAACTTCCAACTTGTTTTGGAGAAGAGTAACTTGTGATGTTACCAATTCCTAATTCTCCAACAGGATTCCAACCCCACGACCATAAAGTACCATCTGTTTTTATGGCTACAGTACTATAGTTTCCACCATAAACATAAGACCATGTTGATAAAAGTCCAACTTGGGTTGGAGAAGAATAAGTATTTATATTCCCTTGACCTAATTGTCCATATTGGTTTTTGCCCCAAGACCATAATGTATTATTATTTTGTATGGCAAACGATGAATAGTACCCAGCGGCAATGCTTAGCCAAGAAGTCAATGAGCCAACCTGCTTAGGTGAAGAATAAGAGCCTACTGCACCAAGACCTAATTGACCAAAAGCATTTGACCCCCAAACCCAAAAGGTTCCATCATTTTTTAACGCCATTGTATGGTAATAACCTGCTGACACTGCCAACCAGCTAGTTAAAGAACCAATTTGCTTTGGCGAAGAATAGTTTGTCCTGTTATTTAATCCAAGCTGACCATAATTATTTCTACCCCATCCCCACAAAGTTCCATTTGATTGAATTCCAAAAGAAGTTTGTGTAGATGCAGAAATTTTTGACCAATTACTTAAGCTACCAACTTGTTGTGGGGAAGAATAATAGGTAAGAGTTCCAAAACCAAGTTGACCTATTGCATTGTATCCCCATGCCCACAATGTACCATCAGTTTTAATTGCTAAAACATGATACAAACCTGTTGTCACAATACTCCAATTGGTTAAGGCTCCAACCTGCTTGGGACTAGAGTACCTAGTTATGTTTCCTAATCCTAACTGACCATATACATCGTTTCCCCATGACCATAAAGTACCATTTGTCTTAATTGCACAAGTAAAATCTTGACCCATATATACAGAAGACCAATTTGTTAAAGATCCAACCTGCTTTGGAGAAGAGTAATTTGTGGTGTTGCCAAGACCCAATTGACCGTATACATTTCCGCCCCATGAAAACAAATATGGCTGAGGCAAAGGTGCCCACTTTCCCTGTGCCACAGCATCAGAGGCTTGTGATAGCGTCCATACGCCTTGGTATTGTTGGTAGGGGTATGTTAATGGCATATTAGTACGCTAAACCTAAAGTGTAAAAACCTGAATTGGTTGCCGAATACCAATTTGTCGCTGAACCAACTTGTTTTGGGGAAGAGTAGGACGTTGTATTCCCTAAACCAGATTGACCAAAATTATTTGGACCCCATGACCATAGTGTGCCATCTGTTTTTAAGGCAATAGCAGTACCACTACTACCTCCAGCAGTTTTCCAATTGGTCAAAGCACCAACCTGCTTGGGAGAAGAATAATATGTATGGTTTCCAAGACCTAAAGTTCCGACATAATTAGAACCCCACGCCCATAAAGTTCCATCAGTTTTGATTGCCAAAGTTGATTGATAATTTGTTCCTGATGCTGAAGCCCAAGTAGTCAAAGATCCAACTTGTTTCGGGCTTGAATAATAGGTTCTATTGTTAAGACCTAATTGACCAGAATTATTTAAACCCCAAGCCCATAAAGTACCATCGGTCTTGATGCTAAATACTGCATATTGACCACAAGAAATTGTTAACCATGTGGTTAATGATCCTACTTGTTTGGGTGATGAGTATTGTGTAATATTACCAATACCCAATTGACCATAATTATTGTAACCCCAAACCCACAAAGTACCATCATTTTTTAATGCAACTGTATCATAGATTCCAGCTTGAACATTTTTCCATGTGGTTAATGAACCAACTTGTACAGGAGATGAATAAATAGTTCTATTTCCAAGACCTAATTGACCGTGGTTGTTAAACCCCCAAGACCAAAGAGTACCATCTGTTTTTATGGCAACAGTATGATAATTACTATTTGAAACAATACTCCATGTAGTCAAAGCACCTACTTGTTTAGGTGAGGAATAATTAGTTACATTACCAATACCTAATTGCCCATAAGTATTTTGTCCCCATGTCCACAAAGTGCCGTCTGTTTTTATAGCGCAACTGGTATATTGATTTGCTGAAATTCTTAACCAATTTGTCAAAGCACCAACTTGCTTGGGGGAAGAGTAATATGTTGTATTGTTTAAACCAAGACTACCAACCGCATTATTTCCCCAACTATATAAGTTATAAGTATATTGAGGCGTAGGTGCTACTAGCGGATTAAACAAACCCGCTTGTTCCCATGCACCAACATATCTTTCGCTCATTATGTGATCGTCTCGAAAATTGCAGTAAATGTCAATGCGCTAGCAGTACCACTTGTAACAGCTACCGATTGGTTCTCAGTGATGTACAAATCAGTTGTCTTGTCAATCACGATCAATGATGCACCAGCAGGTACTGAAATCGCATATGCAGGATAAGAGATTACCGTAGCACTACCAAACGTAGCGTTGTTTCCAATCGCCACTGTAGCCGCCACCGCAGATGCCGTTGTGTTTGACACAATCAAGCCAGTAATCTTATTCACGGAGTTGGTCGCAGGAGTCAGTCCTGTGAGCGATGTAGAACCGTTATAAGTCCATGATGTTGTTGCACCTGTAGTAGAAGGCACGACATAGGCCGTGTTTCCATAAATACTCGTGAGTGCCGCTATATTTGGGTTTGCCATTTCAGAATCCTAACGTCATTGTTAAAGCTGTTACTTTTGCCTGTGAAATACCCGATGATACAGTTGTCCATGTAGGAGCTGCACTTGCACCCCCAGAAGTTAATACTTGACCCGATGTCCCGTAACTAACAGAAGCCAAAGGCCCAATACCAAACTGGCCAGAAGTACCAAAAACAAATGTGCCAACACCACCGTTGTAAATAGACAGTGGTAAATATGTTCCTGTACCGTTAATGCCAGACACCAATTGCACGTCGGTTGAACCGTTTGTTGCAATTAAAATCTTAGAGGCATTTGTTGGATTGGAGTTGTTTAGCGCTTGCCATGAAGCGGCTGTGCTGGTTCCGTTTGGAACTGCATAAACACCCGTAGTGGCGTTGCTTGTGCTTGTCTGAAATACAGTTCTATTTGCAAAAGTAGCGTTACTAAAATCTCCAGCAAATACAGTACTTGAACCCATCGTCAAAGTAGTACCGTTAAATGTCAGGTTAGCTGAACCCGCCAACGCTCCGCCGTTGTTATACTGAATTTGTGTGGTTGAACCACCGGCAGAAGCGCCAACTTGTGTGTAG
>Ga0208497_1000394_pt1 | contig 21347 bp, 7 predicted proteins | sample CryBogCBE25Aug07_FD_184555 | JGI IMG/M metagenome (GOLD analysis project Ga0208497, IMG submission 184555) | Freshwater microbial communities from Crystal Bog, Wisconsin, USA - CBE25Aug07 (SPAdes) | ecosystem: Environmental > Aquatic > Freshwater > Lake | place: Crystal Bog, Wisconsin, USA...
GGCCAACGTGTCGCCGGTTGCCTGGGTTAGAGTGCTACCTCCGTCTCCAACAAAAACCGTGGAGATTCCGGCATTCTTTGCATTCGTGGAAAGCGTAACGTTGGATCCGCCCGTCAACGAAAGAACTTCAATGCCGCTGGTCTTACTGAAAAGATCATTTGCCGTAACCACTCCGGACACAACCAAGGTATCGGAAGCACCGCCGCCCACCATGGTTCCCCACCCCCCGAGCAAGGAGGAAGACGTAAGAAAGCTCGCATTCGCAGACGAGACGAGGGACGACCCCGAGTTGCTAGGCACCAACCAATCACCTGCAACTGCCGCATTGAGACTATCCTTACCCGCACCGGCGAGAAGCGTCACATTGGAGGCACTGGCAATGAGAGTGTCACCCTTCAAAGCCGTCGCCGTTGTTGGAAGGGTCGCATTATGCGCACTGAGTGAGCCTGCTGCACCGAGGGAGACACTGGAGTAGAGGCTGGAGTAGAGCTGCGTGCCAGAGGTGAATGTGCTGAGATCCGTTGTGGCTTTAAGCGCTGAAGCGAGAGTTTGGGCGGTGGATTGTGCAGACATGGTCGTGGTGGTTTGGGATTGCTGGGGACTTTAGGTTTTTGTGGTTTTGTGAAGGAACTGACGGTTGGTGAAGCTCTTGAAAAATCTACTGCACTTCATCACCTGCCATCCATGTGGTCAACTTCACCACTGCAACGATTTCGTAACATTAGGAGCGAATCCATATCCCACTTCACACGCCATCCTGGAAACGCCCCTCTTTATGGTTCTGCACCATCCGGACCTCAGAGGGAGGCTTGGGGTGCGACTCCCAAGGAACTCGAAGTGTCCGCGCTGTCTTCCTCATCTCTCCCGCCGTAGCCAAGGATATCGATACTGATGATCGAGGGAGCATCGTCCGTAGCGTTCTGATTATTGTTCTGAGTGCTCTGGGCAGCACTGTTATTGGCTGCGGAGGCAGCTGACGCTGCAGAAGCGCCGCTGACATTTAACGCGGCAGGAGGAGGAGCCGCAGGAGGTGCCCCCGAGGTGCTTCCTGTTGCAGCAATGTTGTCGGCGTTAAGGATCTTGGTTGCGGCAAGATTGAGATTTCCCGAGGAACGAATTCCGGCATCGCCCGCATCGATAAATCCGATGGGGGCAATCAGGTCGACGTTGCCGGGAGGCACCCCTAACACGGTGGCCAGAACGCCGATACCTCCACCCGTTGCAAGTCCCGAGAGATCGGTCTCCACATTACCGCTCTGGGGATCGATCAGCACCTCCGTGGGAGGTGCCGAAGCCACGGTCTTCGCGGAAGCTCCCGCGGCGATATTGCCCTGATCAGACCAGATCATGATATCTCCTCCACGCAGGGTGAAAATACGTCCAATTCCCAAGGAGACATCGTCCCGGGTGTAGATATCGATCCCTCCCCCGTGCTCGGTGATGATTCCGGGAGGAGCAAGCGTCGATCCCGTTGCAATGCTTGCAAGACTAATTCCGCCGTTCGGTGCCAAGATGTCGATATTTCCCCCGTTCTTCGTCCGGATATCGCGAGACCACATGGTGATGTTCCCTGCCGTTTTCGCAGAATTTCCGAGCAGAGTCCGAATAGCCTGTTCCCCGTTTTTGTAGGACCTGTAGCCCGGCGAGTCGATCTTGTTGTAGTTTCTTCCAGTATCTCGGAGCACGATGTAAAAGAGCTGGAGTTCGAGTTTAGCCCTCTCTTCCTCACTGAACTCCGTGGAACCGGACTGGAAGTTTGCAGCGGAAACAGTTGATGACAACGGATCCCCCGAGTAGGTCATCGTGTCCGCAAGCTCGGAGAGGTAAAGGGTTCCGCCCTGACCGCTGATCACGTCCTTGGCAAATGCATCCAACTCAAGTCCATTGACCGAAGAAAGTCCTGATCCGATCACAAGATCGGCCCCTTGGAAAGGCAAGACGGGATTGCGATTGTTACCGATGCTGGAGATGCCGACACCAGTGCCATCGGCATTATTGGGTCCGTTACCAAGATCCACATTGGCGCCTGCAAGCACCTCAAGTGTTCCTGGTCCACTGATCTGGATATCTCCGGACTGAAGGGGAATCGGAAGATTTTGGCCATTCTGCGATTGGGCAGTCTGCTGAAGCGGAGAGACGGAATCCCAAGCGGTGATCGATCCTCCCGCAGAGACAATGCTGAAGTCCGATGCGGCGTTGTTTTGGATATAAAGACCAACATCCGTGATGTCTCCGCCGGCCACCACATCGGCCTGCTTGGCGGAAAAGAGCGTGAGTCCAGAGATATTGCCAGTCTCGGCGATGAGTTGAAGGGACTGGGAATCCCCAGCGTGTAGAAGCGAGGAATCGTGCAACTGCAGCTTCTTCTGGAGCACCCCGTTAACACCGATATAAGAACCGGTTTCTGCAAAGAAGGGATCCAGATTCAGAGTGCTGTCGAGGACCCCCGCTCCGGGACTTTGAGGCGTGAAGGGGGTGGGAATGAGCGCGGGATTTGCGTCCGAGAGATTGATTTCGGCAGCCGTCCAAGCATCCTGTCCCCCGGTATAGCTGGCTCCTGCAGCCGACATACCATTGATGCCACCATGGGCAAGTAGCGAGATCGTCCCCACTGGAGATGGCATCGTGACAAAGCCCCCCTGCGCCGGCGTGGTTCCGTCACTCGCCACGCTGGCCTGCAAGGTGATGTCACCCGAGAAAGCTGTCGCCGTCATGGTGGGAGGGAGGAGGGACATCTGCGTTCCAAATCCTGTGAGAGTCTGCACGCCGTGACTACCCGTCACGTCAAGTCGGAGCCACGGCTGGTAATAGGAGATCTTCAGTTGATCGGTCGACTGGCTTGGTGGCACAAAGCCATTCATCCAGAGTTCCAGTATGGGAGTCGGAACGCCGATACCTGGGGCCTCGGCAGACTCACGGAATGTGACGGACCCGGCCAAGGAGGAGACATTGACCGCATCACTCGGGGCGTATGTTGAGAAATAGTCCTGATACCAGTAGCTGTTATTGACTCCCTGAGGCATCAGGAATGCATTAGCCACTGGCCCCAGAAGCACGCTACCGTTGGCCTTCACATCAAAGGAGCCTTTGCCAAGGAAGAGCGTGGTCGGCAGATAGCTGTAGGTATCACTGGTCTGCGCCGCGGAATTCATGCTCGTAGGAACCACGGGATCACGGGTTGGGTTGGTGATGATGCCACCCCCGGCCTTGAGATTTCCGTTACCGCGCTCCACATAGTAGACGCCGGCATTGATGTTGCCACCCCCTGTCACCTGGAGATCTCCTCCACCTGTCTCCACCACCGTTGCCTGCGAAGGAGAGACAGGAACGCGGACCTGCGTGCCAGCCTGGGTGATCAACCCGGCTGCAGCCGAGGGGTTGGCTGAGGCAATACTGCCGGGTGTAACCCCGAAATTAGCCGCAATTGAAGCTAGGGTATCTCCGTCATTCACCGTGTAAATGTCGCCGTTGGCATCAGGAATCGAGAGTGTCGTGTTCGCAGCAGGTTGCATCGTTCCGATAGTGCTACCATTGATACCGGCCAGCGTGTCGACCGGGATGCCGACTTGCTGCGCGATTTGACCAAGACTCATCCCTCCGGAGGGAATGAATTGGGTTCCCGTCATGCGCGACTGAGTCGGAATTACGGCATCGACATTGTTCACACTGCCGCCGGCATGCATCGAGATATTGCCACTTCCAAGAGCTCCGACCCCCTCGAAGAAGTTGCTAAAATCCACCCACCAGGCGGTGGAAGTGATTTCTGACTGACTAACGGGGATGGGATTCCCATACTGATCGACGACCAGATTCCCACTCGCGTCATACTGGGCATAGCTCGTGGTGAGCGCGGCGAAGTTCCCCGATGTCGGATCAGTGGCTCCTCTGCGGTAGAGCCAGTTGTTGGGCATTTCGCGGACGGAATCGGCAATCACGTTTCCGGAGGTATCCAGGGTCAGATGGCTGATATCCCCACCGACATTCACGTTGATATTTCCCCCAGCATAGCTGAATTGGGCAGGATAGGCCTGTGGGCTCCCGCCTGAGACCTGATTTCCATTGGGATCACCGATCTGACTTGCGTTGCCCAGACTGGGATCGTTCGGATTCAGGAGCTGATACCCATTGATCTGATTGAGGAGTTGCGTGACAGGCGTGCCGTAAGGCAGCTCGGTTCCATCAGGACCAAGCGTGTTTCCGTAACCGGCAAGCTGCACCTGTTGCACATTTCCCAGATTATTGATCATCCATTGATCGGTATTGTTGAGGTAGGGGATGGGCGTGTCGAAGGCGCCACCAAGCGTCGGATCCGTAACCTGCACGCCAGCCGTGTAGATGGATGCAAACTGATTCCAGAGTTGCAGGCTTCCTGCAGCATTGACGTTGATATCACCGGTTCCCGTACGGATCACCTGATAGTAACCCAAGAGAACCTGGGCGGTCAGGGCCGACTGTCCAGCAGTCGGATCGAAGTTTTGCCCCGGGATTCCGAGCATCACATTCCCGGCGGCACCAACAGTTGCAGCCTTGGTGTCGGCCGCACTGAGGTCGCCGCCACCCGTAAGCTGGTAGGACCAGGACTGGAAGTTGGCTGGCAGCATTTTGTTCTGCGCCATCAGAGGCGCATTGTAGACACTGCCCAAGAAGCTTCCGTAAGGCCCATAAGAAGTAGTCGCAAATCCATCGCTCAGGCTTGCCCTGAAGTACAGATTTCCCCCGGCACGAAGTGTGAGGAATCCCGGGGCACCGGTCGGGCCTGCCCGGAGAGTCGAAAGGTCCCAATCATTGTTAAGGACAAGATCTCCACTACCCGGGACATAAGCACCGCTGACGAAAGCGCCGGAAGTTGTATTCCGGTTAATGATCTCGACGCCAGGAGCCATATTGAAGGTGAAAGCATTGATGGCGGGGTTAGCAGGCTGCAATTGCCCAAGGAATGTTTTCTGTAGTTGGCTCTGTGTTGGTGAACCGTAGAAATTTGCGATGTCTTGGGCTATTTGGGAGGCAACAGATTGGCCGCCCTGCACCAAGCCCTGGATCAACGGAATCGAGTTCTGAATATCCCCGCTATTCTGGGTGTCGCCCGTAATGTCATAAAGCATGTATCCCTCGAGTGCGATGCTCGAGGCACCAATGACTTTCGAAGAAAGTTCCGCAACCTGATTGCCCGTGATATTTCCCGTAGTGGAATCAACACTGAGGGGTACGCGCAGATGCAGTGTTCCCGAAAACTGATCTGAATTACCTGTAGTGTCGATCGACCGCGGCGTAGCATTCACCCCAAGATCGATCGTTGAACCGGATTGGAGATCAAGTAGAGCTGCCTGATTGATCTGCCCATTGACCTCGGCTCCCGCACTGAGAAGAACCGATCCCCCCTTCCCGGCCGCATCATAGTCGTCGGCATGTACCGTGAGCAGAGATCCGTTTTCCAAAGTGACGCTACCCTAGGCGACTAGTGAGATCGATCCGCCTGTCGTCACCCCGTCGCCATTGGCTTTGAGACCGGAGGCATTGATGGTCCCAGTGACGTCAATCCAACCTTGATCTGCGGAAAGGGAGAACTGATGGGCTTTCGCCTCGGTATCCACGGCCACATTACCGTTACGTACACGGAAGGAGAGTGACTGTGTGAATCCAGCTGCATTAAGTGTCGGAATAAGGGCTGAAAGCGCTGGCAGCACCCCCACATCGAGGGAGAAGATTCCGTTCTGACCACCCTTGCCACCCGTTGCGGAGAGCGTGGCAGAGGGGTCGATGCTGAAGGTATCCGCATCAGAGGAACCCGTGAGCACGGAAAGCGAGCCGGCGGAGCCCGCGCCGGGTTGGGCCGAGAGGTTCAAATCAGCCCCGGAGGCAAGGGCAATGCTTCCCGCGGAGGAGAGGGAGATGAAACCGGCATCTGTGTACTTGGTCACGTTGAAGAATTGCTGCGCCGTTCCACCGACATCGATCCTCGAGGAGATGGCCAGCGTCCCCGGCCCCGACTGCCGGATCGTTACGGATCCGCTTGGCAGAACAATCGGAGCACCGAGCGAAAGCGAGGATCCGGTCAGGGTGAGCGAGGCTCCCAGACCACCCGCAAGAACAACCCCATCAGGATTGGAACCGATCGTTGTCAAGCTACCGTTAGGCGCTGCAAGCGACATCACGGATCCAGCCGCACCAGTCAGGATGGGAGTCGTCAGCGTCAGGTCCTGACCTGTCGTCAGAGCAGCCGATCCGACACCCGTGATGCCCCTGGAGAAAGCACCAGAGACCGTTTGGTACCCCCCCAGGGCCAGGTTTCCAGCCCCCAGAGTAAGAATGCTTCCAATAAGCGTCAGGGTGTTTCCAGAACCACCCGCGGGAACATAGGAATTGCCCTGATTATTCGGATCGGTGACACCATTGGCATTATCCAACTGGATCGAGGAGGCTTGGATCGAGTCAGAGGAGACTCCATCCCCTTCGATTTCACCTGCATGAAGCGATAATGAAGCGAGCGATGATCCTCCGAGTGTTCCATTGCCAAAAAAGTTGATCGAGGAGTAGCTGGTGAGATTGAGTGCCGAAGCCGTTGCAAGGGCTCCCAGAGAGGTTCCGCTAAGAACTGTAGCTCCGTTGTTGCCGGAATCCCCTTCGAAGACCAGATCGATTTCTCCGGCGCTCAGGTTGATTGTCTTTGCAGCAAAGACCGTTGAGGGATCGAACGAAGCCGTGGAGGAGGAGTCGAGTGTGATGGAGACTCCCGAGAGCGTGTTGCCGCTACTAAGAACGATGCCCGTGATGGGATTCTGGTCACTTCCCGTACGGGTGTCCCTGGCGAGCGGATCACTACTGACCCGAAGCAGCGCACCATTGCCAGTCACGCTGAGATTTTCACCGGGAGCAACACCGGATCCTGAGGCCACCACGGAGGCCCCCTGTCCCAGCGTGACGGAGTTATTGGCAGCAAGAATGATATCATTCCCGGAGAGTATCGTGCCCGGAGAGAGCGTGATATTATTCGCCGCCACGGAGACAAGGGTCAGGCCATTCTGGGCAATCGTACCCCGGGTGCCGCCGATCAAGAGGCTGCCAAAACTCCATGTGTTGATCAGGGATGCCCCGAGCACAGCGTCGCCAGAGATACCACCAGTGCCATCGGGAGTGATACTGAAGTCGAGGGGTGAAGTGATGTCGACAGAGGCCCCCTTACCTCTCTGTCCCCCCAGACCGAGCACTTCTCCATTCAAAGCCATGGAGGAGATTCCCTGGATCACGAGATTACCTGCATCGACGGTTCTTGCCGAGGTGGCGACGGGGGAGAAGAAGGTGGTGGCATCCAGGATGCTGAATTTTACTTTTTGGGCGACGACAGATGGAGAGTCGACTTCGAAGGTCTGCACAATCTTCGAGGGGGTGATTGCAGCATCAAGGCCGTTATGAATGATTCCGGTAACAAGGACCGAGCCGTCGGGTTGTTTGACAGCACCATCGATGAGTGACTGCGACGAGGCGCTGACCAGATAAGCCCCGGGCTGAGTCGCATAACTGGAAGGGAGCAGCGTATAGGTTCCGGCGGGCAATCCTGATCCGGCGCCAAGGGTTATCCTAGACCCCAGGAGCGGACCATCCAGAGCCTCTCCGCCATAGCCGTTCGGAGCAAATCCGAACTGATCTCCCGGCACAATGGCATAACTCTGGGGTAATTGCGTCCAGGAAGGGCCGATTGAGGGAGTGACGCCGGAGGAGCCTGCACGGGCCGACCAAAGCTTGCCACCGTAGGAGACCGTGTCCCCAGCCGAGTAGGAGACTTTGCTAGACCATCCCGATGGCGTGGAGGCGAGGTAATTCAGCGTGCCTCCCAAGCCTGAAATCCATTGGGCGGCTGTCTCTGCCCCCCCACCCTTCAGATCAACGATCGCACCCTGCTGCAGGTCAACCGACTGAGCGTTGAGACTGACCGACTTTCCGGCGATTCCTCTGCTGGTGATGACGGTTCCTGAAGAATCGGTCCAGCTTGTTCCATCAATGGAAGAACCGAAGGGGATCGAGAAAGCAACTCCGGTGAGAGGATCCACAGCCGAAATCGTGGTCAGGCTTCCGGGTGCCAGTACCAGAGAGGTAGTGGCCGGGCCGTTTTGACCACTAGCACTTCCCATCGTGATTACCCCAAAGGGAGCCGCAAGCGTCCCGGCTTGGGTGATCGTGTCTGCGAAGAGCGAAAGCGACCCTCCCGCCGAGAGGGGAAGCATCCTGGTCCCGCTCTGCAGGATCGTGATCGATCCACCGTTAATAGACCCTGGAGAAGGTGCGTCACTGGTGGCCTGTCCATAGGTCGGATCCCCCGGGTTCGGATCATAATTGTTCGCAACGACCGTGAAGGCCGTATCCGTGGGAGGATAGATCTCGGCCGCTTCCATCGTGAGAGCCCCGGCCATTTGGAGAGTGCCGTCACCCCGGATGGCACCATGCAACGATTTCATTGTCACCACCCCGATGTTCTGTAGGGAGGTGTCACCCACATCGACCAGACCAGCAACTGACTGCGACCCGGCCGTGAGATTCAGCACCCCGGAACCGTAGCTTGGGGGATTGAGGAGTGTCGTATCACTGATGCCGGGAGCAAGAGGTCCCAGGAAAGGTTTTCCAAGGGAGAGATGAGATGCCGAGAGATTCACTATGGAGTTGGCAAAGAGAAGACCTTCGGAGGCCACGGAGATACTGCCAGGGAGCGCAAGGGAAACGGGCCCATTGAAAGCGACATTGCCGGAAAGCGTAACGGCATCAAACCCACCGTTCGCGAAGCTATTGACATCGACATGCCCTCCACCTACTCCCCCATTATCACCGATCAGACCAAAGCCGGGAAGTGCCTGACCGACGGCGCTGGCATCAGATCCCCGAATGAAGGAACCGGGAATCCCCGAACTCCCCTGGCTGATCTCCAGCGAATAGGTGGTTCCGGTATAAAGGCCCGAGGAGAGAGAGAGACTTCCTCCGGATGCTGTGGAGCCGCCACTTGGGGCCATCAACAGGGCATCAGAATTGAGGGCATGGCTTCCGAAGAGAGAAATTGATCCACCGGAGCTATCCACGCGATAGGCAATCGTTTCGTTCATACCGTGGGCGCTTTTCGTAAGTGCCATTCCGAGTTGCGACGGGAAAAAATCATAGACACCATGGGCACCGGAGGCATCCAGAAGCGATCCAGCTTCGGCCAGGATATTCCCACTGACTGAGATGGAGCCTCCCGCAAGCACGGCTCCGAAGAGATTGCGAAGGCCATGCGCAGGATCATGCGTGTAGAGCGCCTCTCCAGCAGTCGAGATAAGGGAAGATGGGCCAATATCCACCGTCACCTGAGGCAAATCAGGGGGAGTGATGTAGTTCATCGGATAATTACCAGCACCGGAGATCTTGATAGTTCCCCCCGGAACATTCAGGGATCCCAACATGGCGATGGTGTTTCCGGAAAGCGTCAGGGATCCCCCCTTGGCGGTGGCGACCCCTCCGCTGAAGCTGATCTGTGGATTCAGCTCGATGGAAGCTCCCGGATCGATCACCAGATCACCACGCACCAGAAGGCTTTGAGACGTACCGTCAGAAAGAGTCGGCAGGTTAGGATCATTCAGCCCCGTGGCATTCAAAATCAGATTTGGGGCGCTGGCGTAAGGTGCAGGGGGGAGAAACTCGTCGAGCACCACAGAACCTTTAGAGTCACTGACTACATACAGGGAGACTTGGGGATCAATGAGCGTTCCTGCGGAAACCATCATCCCGGGGATGTAGGAAATGTTCCCGCTGACAGGATCCATGACATCGATCCCCCTTCCGTAGAGAGCGAATGAAGAAAATCCTCCCTGATTAAAGAAGGAGGAATCGAGTTGGGTCACCCCCTGAGGAGCTGAGGGTCCACCAATCTGGAACGCGGGAGCCGAGAGGGAAAGGGATCCCGCCGAGGCACCCGGCCCTGCGAAGCCGAGGAGCGTCGCCCCCAACTGCAAGGAGCCGTTATGAATATCGCCGAACTGATTCGCCTTTCCGGCATTCACTCCGATCGTGCCTGCATTTCCATAGATTGTGGCTCCGGAAGGATTGAGCAAAGCCCCCCCCGAGACATTGATCATCCCACCTTGCATGAGATTCACTCGATACCCTGTGATTGCGACATTTCCTCCGTTCAGCGCGACTGTTTGCAGATCGCGGCTCGAGGAAGTCGGCAAGTCATTGACCAGAGTGCCAGCAGTGCTGATACGGGCATTTTGACCTAGGCTGACGTTCCCAGTCTGCGCCTGTGCCAGTTGATCATTCGGAACGGTCATTAAAATACCAGTAGTATCCATATAACTCGTTATGCCATCCTTAATGGCGCCGATTTGAAGTACCTTTTCGCCGCTTCCAATGAGCTGTAGGACATCAAGGATGGGGCTCAATGCTTGGGATCCGGCAAAATAGAGTGAATAGGGAACCAGGTCCCCCGTCAGTGAGACCGATCCGCCGGGCGCTGAGATCGTCCCCTCGATATCCACATTGGCAGCCTCCAGCGCGAGTTGACCTGTCGGCTTCAGATTCAGCGTGGATGACGAGGGTAGGGTAATCGATCCATCATGATTGAGAATCGAGAGATTACCGAATCCATCGGCATTCACCAAATCCGTCGAGAGTCCTATAGAACCCACCGGGGCAGATCCCTTCGTCAACACAAGGGAAGGAGGGTTAAGAGAAGCGGAGACAGGTGAAGCCGCAGTGGGCGGGATCGATTGCCCCGAGAAAGTCAGGTTAAGTGATGAGAGCCCGGGCAGCGTGCTCAGTGAAGCACTCGTTCTCAACTGCCTCGGCCCCGTCACCGTGGCACCCAACAGTGTCCCATCAAGAGCAAGTGAAGGGGCTTGGATGGCGACACTTCCCCCGGCCGCTCCGGCAATATAAGAGGCTTCATGGCGGGAAAGCGTCGGATCAAGCGGTGAGTCATACGTATGGGTCACCCCCCACTTGGAACTTTTCTCGACCGTGACACCGCTAGAGTAAACGCCGCTGTAGACCCTGTCGGGTGTTGCTTGGGAAATATTCACCAGATGCCCCTGGTACATCAGGAATGACGATTTGAAATCTCCTTCTGAATATTGCGCCCATCCCCCCGAGACATTAATCGAGGATCCAGTGGTCATTGCCACGGCATCCCCCGCAGCCAACGAAACCGACCCTCCCTGCTCGGTCAACTGGGCAACGCTCCGCTCGATCAGTCCGACAAATCCGATGGTATCACCAAGCGGGGTGCCGATCCAGTATTGGCCGTTGTAGGTGCCGCTGACGCGTGCATCGATCGTGATGTTTGCGCCCCTGACGGGCCCCGTGCGCTGGAGGGGGCTATTCGCCAATTCGTTGCTTCGCAACTGCAAGGTGATGAAGTTCTGGGAGCTGTCAACTTGGACATCCGTAGAACCCGCGACATCGATGACCGCATCTCGCCCCAAGGTGATCTGCCCATCCGTAAAGACAAATTGAGATGCTTGGGAAGCATTGTTGAACCACTCCCCGGCATTAATCGTGACTCCGTTCTGTAAAAGCGATCCCGATTCGGCTCGCGCCTTGGGTGTGGTGATTGCCCCGGGGGCTTCCAGAATGGCTCCGTTTCCCAAGGTCACCTGTTTTCCGATGACGTCGACAACGGAATTCAATGCAAGCGTGTTTCCTATTACTGTCGCGCTACTCCCCCACTCCGGGAGAATCCGCATGACGCTTCCAGGGCCCATCTCCACATCGCCCGTCAACTGCTGAAAGAAAGGGGGACCATTGTTGAGCGTTCCGAGCGCATCAGGCGGGGTGTAGGAGGCATTCATGGTGGCGCCGTAATTCGCCAGCAGGTCGATGCGGCCATTCAGCGAGACAGAGGTACTGCTGTCGATCACCCCGTTTTGCTGAACCGCCGCACCAGCCATCGTGACACTCCCTTCCGGGACTTGGATCAGGCCGCTGTTGTTGGCACTACCCGTGATGCTGTTGAGTGTCTGGAGAGTCTGATCGCTTACCTGTCCGATCGTGACATCCATACCGCGCAGGCTCGGATCGGACGAGGGATGGGGAATCAGGGCGACCTGTAGCCCGGCTGCCAGAATCGTCTGTCCCTGAGGCGTGCTGATGGTGCCCTCATTGCGGACATTGGGAGCGATCAGGGCAACAAGCCCTCCCGTTCCGGAACCACTCTCCGGTGAGACAATCGAGGCACCTGACTGGACCACCACATCCCCAAGCGGTCCGCTGATCGTCGGAGTGAAGGCAGCCGTGGGTCCATTTTTTCCCGGATCAAGGGGAAGCGCGCTGAAGAGGAACTGATAGTCGGGATTATTCGCGATGCCTCGTCCTTTGATCCCGTTGAGGTAGTCGCCCGCCAGGTTCTCATTCATCGGGAGGGTCGAGGCGACGAGTGCGTGAGTGTTCACCTGGGCACCATGACCGAAAATAATGCCGTTCTGGTTGAGGATATAGACCTGTCCCGGTGATTTGATGGCTCCCAGAATCTGCGTGGGGTTTGCTGAATCCCCCATCACCTTGTTGAAGGCAATCCATGAGCCGGGATCCCCCTTGTTATCCGATTGGAGAAAATTGAGCGTCGTCTTGGGACCGACATTAAAGCTGCTCCAGTAGAGATAGGCGCTCTGAGTATTCTGGGTTACAGTGACATCATTACCACTTGAGGCGAGGGAAGATACCCCGTTCCAGGAAGAGGGAACACCATTTTCATTGTTTCCCTTGTGGGTTGCATTGTAATAAGGGACAAGCCCGCCGGGGTTGAGTCCATTGGCAACCCCTCCCGGTGAGTTGGCAAGAGAGCGCGCCCGAGCCTGCATCGCCTGCATGGCGTTCAAAGCCGCAGTCGTCTGCTTAACGGTTTCCTTGGCCCGCGCCGCATTGAGTGATGCCGAAGCCGCACCTGCGTTCTGCAGATTTGCAGAGGATGCCTTGCCTCCCCCGCCGGCTCCGCCGAATGCTTGGATCGCATTCATGGCAAGCAGCGGCGGCCCTGAAGTCAGGAAGAGGAGAGCGGTCAGCGTGACCGTAAGAACCCTGAGTCCCGGATGAATCCTCCTCGGACCAAGCTCGTTCCTGAACGACACACCTTCCAAGACAGAACCGAGCCTACGAATCGGATCAAGAGATCCGGCGTGAATAAAGCGTTCCGGAGGATGAAATCGGGAGACTTTCATGAAGATATTTTTCATTCACCGAAACCTTGCGTGGGATTCGGTGAACTTCATGAGGTGGAAAAGAGACATAGAGGGGTAAATAATAGACCAAAAAGGAACATTGTGCGCGTTACAATTTTGACAAAGTGAAAGGATTTTTTACTCGATCCTAACAATCTTAAGAATTCCACGCCGCCGCCATGTTGTCCATGTGACGATTTCGACGCAATCTTCACTCCCCCATTGAAAAATTGAACGCCCGCTTGCTACGATTGTCTCCTATTTCTCCATTCTTAAATTTCCAATGAAACACGCCTCCATCACCAAATCTGCAACCGTCGTTCTGGTCATGTTCCTTGTTTTGGGACTTCTTACGACCACACCATCTTCAGCCTCAACTGCCACAAACACCACGAACCACCCCCAAGAGGAAAATTCCGCCGCACCCGGTGAGAAGGAGTTCCAGCAGGGCCGTGCTTTTGATCATGGAATCGGAGTCGCTCAGTCCTATGAAAAAGCCTTTACCCTCTACAAGGAGTCAGCAGCACAAGGGAACCTCAAGGCGATGCTTAACCTGGGGGTTCTTTATTTGGCCGGCAACGGAGTCACTGAGGATGAAAAAACCGGGTTCTCCTGGGTCAAAAAATCAGCCGAGGGAGGTGATCCCCGCGCCGCCTACTCGCTCTCCATTCTTCTACAAACTGGCAAAGGTGTGGAGAAGAATCCCTCCCAAGCACAGCTCTGGTTGCAGAAATCCGCTGATGCCAACTGCGCTCCGGCGCTGATGGCCCTGGCACAGAATTCCATGCTGGGATCCAATGGCGCAATCAAGGATATCCCTCATGGTCTGGATCTGCTCAAACGGGCGGCAGACAGCACCAATTCCGCCGCTTGCATGCTCCTCTTCAAGCATTATGACGAACAGTTCATCAAGGATGCGGCTGACAGGAAGATTCAGTTGCAGGATCGTGCCGACTCCCTGGTTTGGCTCGGTAAGGCTGCTTCTTATGGCGACCCAGCAGCCCAATACGAATATGCCCATCAACTCATGGCCGCGGGCAAGCCCTCCGCAGCCTATCCTTGGGCAAAGCTTGCGACCGATGCCCATGTGCCGTTTGCCAATGGGATCATGAACGAATGCATCGCCGATATCCCCCCCGAACAGGTCACGGCCGGAGACAAGGAGGCCGAAAGGATCAAGGCAGCCTATCCCAAGCAAAATCCCTGAAGCGCTTGAAACTCATTCATTGCCAGAAGAAGCAAATGCACATCTCTTGTGAGTTTTATGAGCCTTTTGTGGCTACTTCCTTTAAAAAGCCGTAGAGATCCAGGAGGGTATGCGCGTTTTGGCATAAGAGTCATGCCAATGAGGGACTCCCAAGATAATACCTTCTTGTACAAACCAACTACTTCCCAGTTGCCTTTTTTTCCTGATCCTCGGCCTGCTTGAAGAGTAGAGCGTCATCGCCGTAACGCGACCGATAGGCATCATCCTCGGGACTCAGGGGGATCGGAGTCGGCTCGGGTGTCGGTTGAGTCTCCGGGATCCCCTTGAGAGCATTGAGTGTGGCATCCCCGTACTTGGAGCGGAAGGCGTCATCGGCATTCATGGTCGCCTGACGCCAGAGATCCGCATATCCGGGTGCGAAGGGACTCATACCGCTGTTCTGAATCACGGCGGTGAAATTCGAGGCCGCCTGATCCAGCATCGCACGCTGATCGGGTGCGAGGTTTGCCTTGATCCCAGGATTACCCAGGGCGGCAGGAATGGTGATCGGCTCAGGAGTCGGGGCTGGTTCCTGAATCTCGATCACCTCCTCCATCAGCGGAGAGGGCTTCGGGGAGGCAGATTTTCCGGAGCTTTGTGCGGAAGCCACTGGTGGCATTGAAAAAGAGGGAGGAGAAGAGGAGGGGAATGACGATTCAAGCCAATGGTTTTTTACGCTTGGAGCGGGACTCAGCAGGGATGGTTCAATCCCTCCCATAGAAGTTCCAGAGACAACCTTCTGCGGAGATGCAGGGCAGCTCTTCACCGTCGCAGGCATCATCACATCGGAGTTCATGGGCCCCTGTTCCTTCATCCAGAGATGGATCAGGTTGACAGAAATAATCACAATCCCAATGAAGGCTAAGCCGATAAGCCATCGTAATCTGGTCATGGGACTTAGGGATTTTGAGAGATGGGCATTACCAGCATAGCTTGATGACCTTAATTCCTTTCATTGGGAAATTCCAGTCAGGCATCTACTGCGTCAGTTAACCATTTTTGCAAGGTGGGCCACGTGAACAATGAAACAGGCCGGCAGTTTCCTGCCGGCCTGTTCGGAGATTACAATCCCCCGGTCTCCCGAGGGATCATGATTGTCAGCTACTCTTAGTAGTTGATGAGCGTTGTGCTGGCTGCAGCAGTCGCGGCAGGTCCACCAGAGACCTTCGTGACCGTACCTGCGTCAACACCGGCAGCGCGGCTGATGCACTGGGTGATGTTGTAACCATCAAGGTTGCTGGCACTGACAACACCAGTGGTGCTATCACCGAAACCAACAACTCCGTAGAGACCATAGGTCGACTGGAGTGTCGCGGTGCTTAAGGCGCGGAGGTTCGAAGCGATGGTTGCAGCTGCGCTCTGGGCAACGCTCGATGCGCTCGGAGCAACAAGCAGGTGCTCGATGGTGAAGAAGGGATAATTTCCCGACTTGATCGACTCATTGTCGCACTGGAAGGGCTTGGTTCCAGTTCCTGTGTAGGCTACTGGCGTGAGGAGACCCGTATTCACTCCCTTGGCAACTGCATCATTCCAACCCGCGTAGCCGATGACGTAGGTGCTACCACCAACGCTGTTGGTCGGGAGGCGATTGGCAGGAACAGCGATCATCTTGGAGCAGACATCACCACCAGAGGCGCGTCCACCGGTTCCGGTGGCATCAAGGATACCATCAACCACTTCCGCAGGGTAAGGGGTCACAAGTGCCTTCGTCGTGCTGGTGTTCGTGATGACAGAAACACCATCAAACATGGTGTAGGTGGTGTTCGTGTCGATCACAAGCCACTGCTTCGCGGTATTGGTCACAGTACCATTGGTCGTATTTAAGCCGGGGCTGCAGCCAAGACCTGACTGGGCCATCGCATTGACACGGGTTCCGGAATCGGTGTTACGGCCAACGGCAACGAAAATTGCGTTGGTGTCGGAGAGGCGACCATTCAGCTCATAGGCGTTGATGGCACCATTCGTGAGAAGGTGAGCGGCCTGGGTCTTGGAAAGGGATACGATTCCCGAACCTGGAGTTGCAAGCCATGAGAATCCGATCGCAGCGACCTGATAGTCACTAAGAGCTGAGATATAGGAGTTGATCACGGTGTTGGTGATGGGATTCGTGCAAATGTTGTTGCTGCAAAGGTTGAAAGCAACACGGGCACCTGCAGAGAACGCTGAGGAGCTCTGGTAGTTGTCGGCGAAGGCAACGTGAGCAACCGCCTGGGTCCAGTTACCCGACAGGGTACCTGCGTACGCTGCACCGATCGTCACACCAGTTGTAGAAATAGCTACTCCAGAGGCATTCGTGCTCAGGAATGGCAGAACAGCGGGCTGTGTACCAGTGGCGGCGATCGTGGTCTGGGTCACCGTCCAGATCGTGCTGACGACCCCACCGTTCGTCTGCTTCGTGGAGGTGGAGCCTACCACATAGGTTACGACAGGTGTATTGGTGTACACAGTAGTTGGCGTACCGGCCACACCCTGGGCAATCGTAGCCACTGTTGGCTTGACTGCATTTGTGTACAGGATGGTGTTGGTCACCGCAGCGTTGCTGGAAGTGGCTGTGATCGGTCCCGCGATCGACTGCACACCGGCTTCGGATCCGAACCAGTAGGCCGAGATGTAGTTGCCGTTGGTCAATCTCCAGAGGACGGCTGTTGCACCACCTAGGGTACTGGCAGAGCCGTTGATCGCCGCTGCTGTGGTTGCCTGTACGCAGGAACCAAGTGTGTTGGAACCGTTCTGGGCGTTCACGTAGGCATCGATGGCACAATTCGCAGCGGCACGGAAGGCCGTGGAACCGGTGATGAAGATCGTCTCAGCGGAGGCTGATCCGATCGCAAGGGCCGCAAGAGCGGCTACTAGCATGGTTTTTTTCATTTTGTTGGGTTTGGGTTTGGTTGATTTGGACTGACAGTTGTTGTGTTTGGACTGACGGGTGAAGAGCTTCGGCGTTTTTGGTGGCACGATCCTCTTCGGATTGTTTGGCTGGTTGGGGTTGTTGACTGAAATTTTGACCAACGGCTGCTTCTTGTTCGTTTTGTCGCTCTTGATTTTTGTTTTCCGTGGCAAACGGCACTTTTTGATGTCGCGTGCCTCTAGAAGCTTATAAAATCAAGGTTTACGGGTAGAACAATCCGTTCCGCTGGTGCGAAACTTTGGTGACTATGCCCCATGACCCTAAAATCGTCATGATCTTTAATGTCACAAGTTCGTCACATTCCGAGCCCCCCCTTCAATGCTGAAAACGGTTAATTGTCGCGTTCAGAAGTCTTCTGAACGAGGGGTTCATGATCCAGGATGTCTGATTGACACGGAATCTGAATCCGCTCAAATCAAAGCCATGTTCCAAGACGCCGTCCATAGCCTGATCGTTCAACCTGATGACGGGATCGCCCCGATCCTCGGCACCGTCGAGACCGCCAAGCACTCGCTCGACATCAAGATGTTCCAGTTCACGGATCCCGTCCTGATCGAGGCCGTGATCGCGGCCCACAAGCGCGGCGTGAAGGTGCGGGTGATGCTCAATCCCTCCCGCTTCACCGGGGAGCATGACAATGACGAGGCCTTCGAGCTCTTCAAGAACGCGATGGTGAATGTCAAGGAGACCAATCCCAAGTACCCGATCACCCATGAGAAATCGATGGTCGTCGATGGGAAACAGGCCTTCATCATGTCGCTGAACTGGGCCCCGAAGTACTTCGGTCTGACACGCGACTATGGTCTGGTGACGAATGATCCCGAGGAGGTCGCAGAGGTAGCGGGCTGTTTCGAGGCGGACTGGAACAGGGAGGATTTCGTCCCTCCGGCGGTCTCGAACCTGATCTGGAGTGTCGGACGCTCCCGCCAGGAGGTGATCAATTTCATCGATGGGGCGGAGAAGTCGCTCTACATCCAGCATGAGAAGTATGTCGATACGCCGGTCATCGAGGCTCTCGTCAGGGCCAAGATGAAGCGTGATGTGAAGGTGCACGCCACGGCCCTGCCGGTGCATTCGCTCCGGGATTTCTACATCCTGGAGGGGGTTGCCGGTCTGCGACTGCTCGAGGATCTCGGAATCAATGTCCACAAGCTCCATGGCATCCATCTCCATGCGAAGCTGATCCTGGCCGACAAGCACCGGGCGCTCCTGAGCTCCTTCAATATCTATCCGAAGTGCTTCAACGAGCGCCGCGAACTCGGCATCCGCTTCAGCGATCCCGACCTGATCAAGCGCCTGGTGAAGATCTTCGAGTCGGACTGGGAGACCTCTAAGAGAATGGACCTCACCGACGCCGGCATCCAGGCCGATCGAGAAAAGCATGCGGCCAAGGTGCTGGCCGAGCAGAAGGAAGGCAATGCCGGTGGAAGCCCCAAATCCTGACAACACTTCCGGGTTGGTCAGCACTAATCCGCCCAGGGTTAGTCTCTGGGAGTTGGTTTTTTTCTTCGGACTCATCGGCCTGACAAGCTTCGGAGGTGGGCTGACGGCCTACATCCGTCGTCTGGCGGTAACGCAGAAGGGATGGCTGACGGACGAGGAGTTCTTCTCGGCGCTGGCGATCGTGCAGATCCTGCCTGGAGCACGCGTGGTAGGGATCTCCGTTTACATCGGGAATCATCTCCGCGGCTTGCTCGGCGCATCCCTGGCGCTGCTCTCGATCATGACACCTCCCTTCATCCTCGTCTGCTTCCTGGGGTTGCTCTATTTCCACTATGGGGAAAACTCCGACTCAAAAGCGCTGCTGGCCGGGGTGACCGCGGTGGCCTGCGGCCTTATGGCGAGCATGGTCTTCGAGGCAGGCCAGAAGTCGATCCGGGGAATCTTTGATGTCTTGATGATCATCGTGACCTTCCTCCTCGTCCGACTCGGCCACATGCATGTTCAATATGTCATCCTGCTTCTTGGTCCGATTGCCATCTGGTGGCACCGTCCGCGTGCAGAGAAGAAAACGGATGGCATCGATCAGAAAGGATCCATCACATGATCCAGACATTTGCACATCTCGTTGCATTGTTCATGATCCTTTCGGTCTCCGCGTTCGGCGGTGGGAAGGTGGTCCTGCCCACCTTGCAGCATCAGGCGGTGGAGAACTTCCACTGGATGTCCAATCAGCAGTTTGTCGATCTCTTCGGCATCAGCATTATCGACGGCCCCTCGATGATGGTGGTCACCCTCGTGGGTCTGAAAGCATGCCTTCAATACGGTTATGTGATCGCCATTCTGGGTGCTCTGATCGCGACAATAGCAATGTTCCTGCCCAGCTCGATTCTCGTGCTCATCGTAGGGCGCTACTGGGACAGTTGGAAAACCTCCCCTTGGCACGAATCGATCCAGCGCGCCATGATGCCGATCTCCACAGGCATGATTCTTGCCGCGGCTTTTATCATCGCGAGACACTCGATCCATACGATCCCGACGGCCATCATGGGGCTTATCGCTCTCTGCCTGATGCTCTTCACCAAGCTCAACCCGGTGATCATGATCGTCGCAGCGGCGGCGATTAGCTGGGTATTTTTACGCTGATACAAAAAGAGGCAGGGTTAGGTAAGCCAAAGACCAAGGAGCACCTCGAGCATCGTCTCAACTCACCTTAAGACGGACAGTGACCAAGGGGGAATGGTGATCGGTTGACCCGCAGGGATCTTGGTGGATAAAGGGGGGAGATTGAGAGAGGGATGTCCATTGTCGCCATCGGCACGCCACGAATAGTGTGCGGAGGAATAGGTGGTCACCGTGTGGAGTTCTCCGGCAAATCCTTTGAGGGAAAGCTTCGCAGGGGACTTCGCATCCTTGTTGATCACAAGCAGGGAGATTCTTTGATCAGGACGCTTCACGGCAAAGGCGTTGATTAATCCGCCTCCATCATCAGGGATGTGCACTGGAAGAATGAAGTGCAGACCCCCACGGGGCTCCATCCAATCATAAGAAAGCATTCGCAGCGCCTGGTAGGTGGCAACAGGCACCGTTCCACCCTTGCGCGCCAAGAGCATGAGCTGATTCCCCCACGAGCCGCTGCTGCCGTCGAGCTTGTTTGGCTCGTAGCCGTAGTAAAAAGCCGCATCCCCTCCCCCGCAGAGAAACTGCGCGGCCGTCTCGGCATTAAGGAGAGCGCCGGCCAGATCGACCTCCTGACGGCAGGGAAAGACGGAGTAGTTGTACTCACCGATCACGAGCGGGAGATGAAAGCTGCACAAGGAACGCATGGTCCTGGCAAGCATCCCGAAGGCTCTGGGAAGTTGCTCGGAATCCTTTCCATCCACATCATCGAAGGGATACCACTCAAAGGAGAGGAAGCGAAAGTCCCGTGACTGCTTCCGACGGTGCAGTTCACCCAGGAAATCCCGGAGCCACCAACGCTTGTCAAAGCGGTAGGTCTGGTCGTCACCGGGCTCCACATCGAGCGTGACAAAACTTGGCCCTCCCATTACAACATCGGGCACGGCCTTCCTGACACCTCGGCTGACTTGGGCATAGAGCACCCCGAAGTCCTTCGGATCGACGCGTTGCCCGTCGGGCTCCTCGCCGAGTTCGTAACGACTCACCGCAATACCCGAGTACTGAAGATAGGCAGCCAGTTGCACCGCATTTTCCGGAGTATCGTAAAGCACCGGGAGCGCCATCATGAGGGGTAAACCTCGGGTGATTCCGCATCGGGCCAGCAGATCGACCCCGGGTTGTTCGGTCTTCGGATCACGATCGCACGACCGATGCCATGGATCGGTCGAGGAGACATAGCAGAGGGTCTGTGTCTTGTCGGCACGGTGAAGAACATGATCATCGAAATCAAACCTTCCGGCCTCTCCAGCCCTGATCTCCCGAATCGCATAACCCATCGCATCGCGGGGATCCTTGGATCCCGCGGGGGCAGTCCCAGAACTCTCCGTCATCCAAATCCGGAGATAACGAGCGTGAACCAGTCGTCCGAACTTCAGGAACTGCTCCCCACCCCTTCCCCTAC
>Ga0208497_1000398_pt1 | contig 21292 bp, 26 predicted proteins | sample CryBogCBE25Aug07_FD_184555 | JGI IMG/M metagenome (GOLD analysis project Ga0208497, IMG submission 184555) | Freshwater microbial communities from Crystal Bog, Wisconsin, USA - CBE25Aug07 (SPAdes) | ecosystem: Environmental > Aquatic > Freshwater > Lake | place: Crystal Bog, Wisconsin, USA...
AATAAATACTGGCGGTGGCGGTGGCGGTGGCGGACATACTGGCAGTAACCCATACGGCATTGGTGGTGATGGCGGTCCAGGTATTGTTATAGTTAGATATTAAGGAGAAAAAATTGAGAACTATTGATAAAATTGAATATACTCACGCAATTGGCTTATCGGTGAAAATTGATGGAGTTGAAAAGTTTCAAGATACTTTTCCATCTAGACCAGCATTTGTGATGAATGCACTAAGCCAATTTCCTGAGATGCTAGAGAAATTTAACGAACCAGAAATGACATCAGCAGAATTAGCACAACTAGAAGCTTGGGTAGCTGAAGTAGATGCTACTTTATTAGACCATGTCGACCTTCGACCAAAATTAGATTAAGGAAATTACCATGAGATCATTTAGTTATTCATTTGACGGACAAGAAGTTCATATCGATGTAAAAAATGCTGACGGACAATTAGAATTCACAGCACATTTTCCAACTCACGTAGGCGCTAGAGCCCACTGGACTAATGATATGAACTGGCATTGTACAAGATTAAATCTACCAGCGTTTACTGAGGAAGATTTCGCTGCCGGCCAAATTGTTATCGATTCAATGCCAGAATAATAATTGTCTACATAGTAGTCAAGATAACTACTGTATGACTATTGTTACTCAAGCTGAATTAGATTTATTACTCACCGATATCTATAATATTCCAGTTCAATTTACTGAAACTCAGTTAATAGAACGTATAGTTGATAGATATCGGTGGCCTCGTTTTTACAGGAACGATCCTAACTATCCAACATTAGAACGTATTGATGATAACGGAAATAAAGTACAAGATTTTTTTTATAAAGATGGATTTGTACAGTCTGAAAAACTGATAGATTTTTATCAGCAAGGATATACTATTATTTTGTCAGGTATACAATATCTGTTGCAAGATATACAAATAATATCATCGAGACTATCGGATACATTTAGAAAAGAAATAGATGCTAACTGCTATTTTTCTAAAGGTACCAAAATAGTGTCTTTCCCTAAACATAATCACGAATACCCGGTTATTATAAAAAATGCATTTGGGAAATCTACTTGGGAAATAAATGGAGTGTCTAAAGTTCTAGAAAATAATGATGTATTCTTTATTGATCAATATGTTGACCATCATGTTACGCAGGTCAACGGAATTAAATGTTCATTAACTTTTAATTTGATATAGGTTATCAAATGATATGTTTCCTGATATAGATACTCTATAGTTGTCAGATGTATAAAACGGATAAACACAGTGCATTAATTTACTAGGGAACATAATCATTTTACCTTGATATGTTTTATCAACTGCTATAACGTGTGTTGATGCATTGCCTAATATATTAGAATAGGTAAAACTAAAGCACGAAGCCAGCGGCGCGATAGATGATTTAACATTTGCTAAATTCATCTCGTCTTCGATATTATAAGGAATATCGACCCATATTACAAAACTCATTACTCCACTGTGACAGTGATTAGGATTAAACTCTCCTTTGGCTTGCAGATTGACCCATAGGTCGTTTAGTATGTACGGTGAATTGGCGACCAGAGGATCAATTGATTTTAAATGATTAAATGTATTATCGTATTCAAGCATTGACCTAAGGATATAGTCAGACACTATTTTATTTGAGATAGATGCAGGCATGGCAAATTCTCTTTCTATATTGCCTGATAACCGGTTGTTACGTGCATCTCCTTTTGAAAAATCTGATTTGATAACTTCTATCTCAGACTTTAAAATAGTCATAACATTATCAGGTACCGTATTTAATGAAAAACCAGAATTTGAAAAATTATAAAATTTATTATCTTCCATTGGATACCTTTTTTAATTTTTTATATCTTCCTATGAAACTAGACATGTAGCTATATGCTAGCATTTTTTGTTTGTGCTCGTCTTCGGATATAAGATGATTCTTTAAAACTATTTTTTTATCAGACAACGGTACAATGTGTAACATTGATTGCCCTGCCGACAATTCTATTCTGTTTTCTTTTTTTGGCATGAAAAGATTTATGTGTGTACTAGACTGATCTTTAAAATTAATTATAGCCGGAACAATATTCATGTGATATGATTGATCTAGTAAGCTCCAAGAGGCTTGATTAAAATGAAATTCTATACCTGTTTTTTCTTCTACTAACCACGGACTTTGTATTTTAATATGAATCAGATTATTAAAATGCTCATTAAATTGATTTTTAAAGTGTGTATTAATTGCAGGATTCTCTTCGCTAGAATACAAGTATCTAAATTCACCTTCTTTATTAGTCTCTATAATTAAGTCAGACCAAAGCGGAACACAGATGCCGTGTTTGTATAATCCAATAATTCCATCGCATCGTTTAATAGTGGCAGCTTCATGTCGAACACCAAATCTTTCAACATCTACTGTACCTTTCATAGTTTTCCACCAAGTTGGGATAGCTTCACTTGCTAGTACAATCGGATGATGTGTGAATATACCTGGATTAGCAGTAAAGCAATCAATGTTGATGGTAGAGCGTTTTATGAAAATATCAAACATTATATAATATTGTTTTCAATCTCTTTGAGAATTAAATCCTGCATACGAGTTTGTGTAAACCTTTTATATCTATCTACTAGAGGAACAAATGATTCCCATGACGATGATTTACCGCAAGAATTTAGATACTTGTGTAAATTTGCATTCATATTAAATCTAACTAATTTTATTTTATCATCAGTATCAAAATTTACATAAGCCAATACTTCATCTTTTTTAACATGAAATTCTTTATTACCCTTCCATAAATTAAATTCTAGATTTAATGCCCTAAACCAGGAATTAATTTTTAACTTACCCGGAACTAATGCACCAAATTTCATATAATCTGATTGTGTAAAATATGGTGAAGTTATAGTCAACGATAAATCTTCTCTAGTGAAAAATACATATCGCAACCCGTATTCCAGTAATAAATTATCTTCTATAGACGGCGGATGACCGATATCTAATGTTAAATGATTCTTACTTTTTATTCTAATTTCATTATTACCACATACGCAATGTGTTTCTATAGGGTTAATAACAAGAAATGTATTTTTAGTTATATTGCTAATTGCAGGACAATAAAAAAGATTATTGCCCGGAGCATTTTTAACCATAGTCGGTCTTAGGTATTCTTGCAAGGATGGTAAATCGTAATACATCATATTCCAGTCAACATGCTCATCAAAGAATACTGGAGCCCAATATACAATTTTTTCTTTGTTATCCATTATTTCTTATAATTTGCAAGGTTTCTTTATGTGAATATGTTGAAACAGTATCGTCACGCAGTATTTCACTTCTTATTATAGCTTCTGCTTCTAGTTTTTTAACTATGTTTTGACTTTCAAACTCGGCTTTGATACTAGCGGTATCAAATAGTCCTAGACCATGCATTATAAACATATGATGGGGATCTTTAAACATTGCATATTTTGATATTTTGTTAAAATCTTCTTCAATGGGCATACGATTCCGCCATAGCTCAATTTTTTCAGCTAGGCTATCTGGTAGCGGAACGTCTTTTAATGATTTCCAAAAATCTGTATCGTTGCGTTTAGTTACATAATGCAATGCAACAAAGTCCCTTATGTTTGTTAAAATATCATTACAATCAGCATTATAAGAATCAATTACTTGTTGGTTATAGTTTATAATACGATGCATTAATAAAAAAGACTGCTGAATTGAAGATCCTATGCTACTAGCCTCTAGTGGCTCTACAAAACTTGCACTTAACCCAATTGCGCAACAGTTATTAATCCACACTCGATCTAATGCACCTGGATCAAAGGTAATATGTTTTCCAATTTCTATCTCATATCCGTATAGTTTTTCAACCTCAGCTTTTGCGCCGTCTACATCCATATAATCGCTATTGAAAATATAACCGTTTCCGTGTCGGCCCCATACCGGTATTCTAAATAACCAACCAGCATCCATACCTCGAGCAATGGTCCACATGTTATAATTTTCTGTATCCCCAGTCGGAAATGCTATAGCTGAATTCATTTTAAGATACTTGCTATAGCTTTGCCACTTGGCACCTAATTTAGAAATTAATAACTTTTTAAAACCAGTACTATCGATATAAAAATCATAGTTATATTTTTTCTTAGCACCGTGCAGTGTTGTGATATTCCCGTCTTCGTCAATGTCAAAATTTTCAATTTCGTCATCGTATACAGTTATACCGGCAGAAGAAGCTAGACTCGTTAAAAAAGAATTTAATTTATTTGTGTTAAAATGAAATTGATTAGTGGGATTTTCGGCTGTATTAGATAAAAACCACTTATTAACCCGATTGTTCCAAAAGTGCCTTGTTGATAATGCTTGTGACGGGCTATTATCTCCAATAAGTTTTGCATAGACATAAGGATACTGCCCTAGTTTAACATGCATTTCGGTTTGTATAGAATGCAAATAATCAGGAACTCCCCAGTTTTGAAACATGATACCGCATTTATAAGTAGCATCACATTCTCGAATAATAGTACTAGGAGATATTCCTAGAAACTCCATAAACTCTTTCCAATGCTCGGTAGACCCCTCACCGACACCAATGATGCCTATTTTAGTTGATCTTACAATATCAATTTTTAATTCTGGAAATCTTTTTTTTAAGATTAGAGCGGCAACAAATCCTGCAGTGCCACCGCCTACTATTGCTATAGATTTTGGAGTTTTGATCATCGATTACTTTACTGATGCTTTAATAACATCAACTAGTTTTTGCATATTACGAATATCTTCACAAACTGCAATCATCGGATATTGAATAGCCTCAACTCCCTCGCCTTGTTGGATATATCCTTGTCCAGCAACATAAATTCCAGCTTGTTTGCAAAATTGTACAAACTCACTATCTTCCATATTATATTTTGGAATTTCTCGTATTTGAAATCTAGTTTTAATTAAGTCTCCTAGCATTTCTTGACCCATTCCGGAAACATAGTTTGCAATTTCTTCGGCGGCTTCTTTATGCTCAGGTTTGATACTACCATAATCAAATAAAGGTTTTATATCGCGTGGTTGTTCTTGTGTCATTATTTTCTCCTTTTAACGGTGCGATTGATAAGTTTTTGGAATTCCAATTATCGGTCTTCCATCTAATGCAATTTGATAAGGACCATTTTGATCATTATAATGCATAAACATCTGGGCATGATTTAGACCAATGAAATTTTCTCTCCAATGGTCTACTTCGCAACCCTTATATATAATTAGATCACCAGGTTTTAAATGTAACGGAACACCGTCAGGATTTCCGTTAGTTTCAACCCACATCGGCCAATCGTAATCTGGATTTTGCTCAGGGTCTACATTTGATGTATTATAACCTAAACATAGCGTAGTACTGATTTCACAACTATCTCTATCAGTATGTCTTTTTAAATCTTCACCCTGGACATATAATCTCCAGTATGTATAATTTGGTATTAAATTTAAACCCGTATATTTTTCCAAAGTGCGGGTACTGGCTACAAGCATAGTATCCATTAACGGATCACCGTATCTATTGAAACTTTGTCTAGCCTGCTCATCGCCAAACTGTCCATCCCATGCAGGGCGATACATGTCTTTAGCATGTTGATCTAAAAAATCAACTCGCCTTACATTTGTAATACAGTATTGGTACAATAAACCAGCCATATTTTCATCTAAGAATTTTCGTATGACAACATATTTGTTTTCAGCAAAGTACATTTGAATTGACTTTATATATGCGTCCTCTGAGTCTGTGTTTTCAACAGTAAATATTTTTTCATTCATTACGATGTCCTTGATGTGTTAAAGAAAAAAACTTGGGTTAGTCTAGCAGAATATTTATCGTGGCCAAACCCTGATAGTAGGCTTTTATGATATAGATTCCCTTTAAATAATGCTAATCGATTATAGACATTACCGATGACTGAAATAACTTCCCAAGATGAGTCATCATCCTCAAGCATTTCTGCATCTTTTTCTTGTTTATAAACCCCAGTGGGTTTGTGTCGATAAATGGCAGTACCGGATTCTGTTGGCGCGCCTGGAGTTAAGTATAGTATCCCAGTCCATTCTACTACATCTGTATGGATCCAAGACTTAGTACCTTCTAAACATATTTGAAATCTAGTAGTGGCCTGTTCCTCTATGGTATTAGTATAATAGTTTAAACATTTGTCCCATTCTATAATTTTAGCATTAAGAATAGTTTCTATTTTATTTTTAACATAGTTGCTATAACCATCGTCTGCTGGGTCGGACCTAAATCCTGGAAAATTACCAACAGTATCAATAGCAGATGACAAGGCAGAATCCCTCACTCGATCAGGATTCTCTAAAAAATTATCAACAATAATACTAGTTATTTCCACGGCTTTCCTAAGCACCAAAGTACCAAACTGTATCTCGTACCCTTAGTAATAGGTGTTACTGTATGATCTATAAATGAAGGAAATATAACTAACGATCCTTGTGGACGGATCTCTTCACATTCGTGAAATTGCTCACCGTCAGTGTGGCGACCAAAATCAAATTTTAAATTACCACCGTCATACGAACCTGGTTCGTTTAGATTTAAAGTCATTGAAATTTTTCTAACCTTACCTACAAAATTTGGATCTGTAACATATCCTTCTGGTAATTTACCGTCTGGTTTTAATGGTACCGGAGTAACTCCATGAATATATCTTTTATATGCACCGATGCTATCACTAGCACCATCTTTATGCCAAGAATAAAAACCATCTGGATTATAAACAGTAAACTGAAAACTTTCTGAGTAGTCCCATTCCCAATTCCAGCCAGCATCTACATTGGCTTTTTGTATAAATGGGTGTATTAAGTCATAAATCCATTGGTCGTTAAGCCAAGTTACTTCACTATCTCGAACATAAGTTTTTTGAATTCCTTGCGCCTTTAGTGTTTGTTTACTAAGTTCCCCTTGTGGAGCGGCATCGGGCCCTTGAGCTCCTTTTTGCATCTCACCAAACGTATATGCTTCAACACTTCGACCTGCCGCCTTCTCTTCTGCAATTCTAGAAGTTCCCAAATCAATAATTCGTTGACAAGTTTCCGGAGGGATAGCTGAGATGAAATAGTAGTATGAATAATTTAATTGCATTGTGGATTCCTAAAATTATACCAATATTTATGGTGATATTTTTGTTGACAAGATAGATTTGACGTTAAATTAAATCAACCAAATCAAAAACAGTTTGTAATTTTGTACGGATAGTTTTTGAACTAAAGCTGTTCCGTAATCCCTGGTGCAGAGGTTTTGGAGCACGATCTATAGTAGCCCATGACCATCCCTGGTGTTCGTCACTAAGTTCAGGAACAAATTCTTTGTCTATAACACATAAGTAGGTGTGGAAGTTAAAAATCTTGTCGTTGCTGACAAACGTTTCTAAAGGAATCGTTTTGATTATTTCAGGACAAGTTCCAATTTCTTCAGTTATTTCACGTTGAAGCCCCTGCCACGGAGTTTCGCCAACTACATTAGTGCCGCCAACTAGTCCCCATGTACCTTCGTGCTTGCCATGGGCTTTTTGTAAAAGCAAAAATCGCCTTGTAGATTTAGCATAAAACAATGCTCCGCTACATACTATTGCATCTTTTACAGTGTCCTCCACCATATTACACGTTTAATTTTTGGCTAATAACTTCTGGAAGTTCTTCAACTTCCCAGGTACCATGCGGTGGCAAGAATACAAATGTAACTTCTGCAGTCTCTGTGACTTCACCAGTTTCTTCATTTACCCCACGAACAGCTTTTCCTCGCCAATAAGTGGCAATAAAATTACCATTAAGTGAGATTGGTTCTCCGCTGTATAACGGACTTGCATTAGTAAGAGTAATAAACATTTTTTTCCTTAAATTTATGTTGACATACTATCAACTAAGGAAAATATAATTTATAATATAATTTTCCATTGTGCGGCAGTATATTCACCTTCAAAGCTCTTGACCCATGAAACCCCGTTCCACAAGTATTGAACTCCAGTGTATATATTAGTTTGCCACACCATGGTGTCTGATTCCTGACTAGCATTAAAGATTACGTTCCATGAAGATCCGGTGTATTCTATAATGTCATTTGTCAGTGCTACTAGATTGCCCCATACTTCTGATGGTGCTGTATTACTAGGATCGCCTATATCTTCAATGATTAGATATCTTGTACCTACGGCAGGTGCATCTGGAGTATAGGTCTGAGGATTTATGATTGCATCAAAAGTTCCGGGACTGCTTGGTCGGTAACTTCCGGCAATATTATAACCGGCATCAGTAGCCAGCTTACCAGCACTGTCTATGCCAGTGTTTGATGTCAATGAATCTGTATTCCAATTCACTTGAAGAATATTGTCGTTAAGCGGATTAACAGCAAATGTACCAATAACATACGTGCTATTAGGTTGTGACAAGTATATCATACTAGATCCTGCAATATACTGCCCGGGGAATTGACTAAACACTTCCGACCAACTTTGTGCTGGACCTGTAGGAGTTTGTATATCTAGTGTGGGATTTGGCGGAATTACACCGTCATTCTTACCCATCAACTGTACTTGATTATCATAAACTAGGATTTTAAATCCGCCAATCGTAGTAGTTTCTTGCGCAACCAACTGACCAAATGTTGTTGACCCGCCATTGGTTTGTAGCGCAGGGTCAATTCCTAACCCTTCAATGTAACCCGTTGGCTCAGTAGTGCTACCTGAATACACACTAGTGATAATTTTAGTAATAACCCCAAGATGTTTGACCTTGACCGGGGGACTAATCCAAATAGGGCTATCTAGTGTTAGTGTTCCTACATCAATAGGAGTATCATTGCCCACCGGAACTTGTCGACTTGACCAACTTAAAGCATTTAAATTTAATACACTTAGACTTGTCCAGTCGATGTAGTTGTCAGTAGTTTGCAGTTCTAAACTTGGATTAAACAGAACTAATATCTGTTCCATGATTTGTAACTTTTGATCAGTGCTTGACGTCCAAATGTCGCATTTCATAGTCAGCTTAAACGGTGTGGGCATTATACGTTCTACAGTATAATTGCGACCTTGAGCGCCGGTATATGCACCGGTTGTAGAATTTATGTCGCGTTCACGAAAATTCATTTTACTAACATAACTGGCATCACTTAGTCGGTCACGATCTAATTCTAAAGCTGTTACATATATGCTGATTCGCGGAATTGAGTTGACCACATTTTCACTGCCTTGTCTAACGATGCTGGATACTTGACGATCAGCATCACCATACATAACAGGAACTTGATGTAGGCTACCGTCACCATATTTGACCACAAAATTACTAAACACACGAATTGTCTGTGTGATATATCTTCTTATCTGACCGTCATAAAACCATTGCATTATAAATCCGCCCTAGGTTTGAGAGCAGTAGAAAGACTAGATCTTTGTGCATCTCGTTGTGTATATAGTGTTATGATCCACTGTCCTGCTTGAGGTATGACTTGTTGTGTGCCGTCGATTGTTGGCAAATTAATTTGTATCGCATAATTTCCCGGAGACGTTTGCCAATAGTATACCAAACCATTGTATCCACTAGTCAATGCTGGATAATCGCTAACAGCATATTCTAGTTGTGTAACACCCTGTTTGATCACCACATATAGTGCAGGAGATCCAGTGGCATACACAATATTAGTATCAATAACTGTTTGACCTTCAATTAGTGTAATCGCGTCGGTAGCAATTTTTCCAGTATAGGTATAATTGCTATTATTAATAAATCCGGTCTTTTGTGTGTTTCGCGTATCATTGTTGGTCATGGTCATTTGCACAGCGTCTTCAACTTTCATCCATGTTTGCGTTGGCCCATCAAATCGGAATAGTCTGTTAGGATAAAAATCTGTACGCAAAAAGAAATCGTCGGTACCTGGTTGTTGAGGAAACTGTATACCAAATCCAAAGTCGTAACCGTTAACTGGAAATCCATCACCTATCAAATAACCAGTGTAGCCTGTGCGTACTGGACGAGCATTGTTGTCATTGGCACGATAACTCATTTGACTAGCATCTAAATCAGTTTCATCTGCTGTTTCTAAACGAGGCTTGCCTGTTGTAGGATCCACTGACAATGTGTAAAATTGGCGAGTTTCATAACCACTTGTTGGAGCATCAGCTTCGGCTTGCGCCACAAGTTGTGCATTGATCTCAATTTCTGTATTAAATGTACTGAGTAAATCTTTAAGTGTAGTACCCGCTCCTACTGGATCTCCATTAATGTCCTTAGCTGGTTGATCAAAGATTGATGCAAATTGTTGACTATCAGTTACACGTTTTAATTTTAATCTATATAGATGTGGGAACCAAGTAACTGAAAATCCTTCTGAAGCACGACCTACATCTTCAATAACATAGTATCGAGGTAAGCTAACATCAAAATCATTAAGAGCAAAATCATCACGCAGGTGGGGAAGTTCTAAAACGTCACCACTAACTGGTTTACGACCAATATATTTGACAAAATCATTAATATGCACAGTCATGTATAGGGTGTCGTTGTCGATAAACAAACCGAACTGACTTAGATTAAAGTCGATATTTTGTACATTATACATGCCACGAATACGATAAATTTCAGGATCATAAGTACGATCGCGATTTTCTAGGAATAATAAATCCTGGATGTTTGTAACTGCTGTAGTAGCATAGTTTGGTTGAGATGCTGTGGCATTTGCCGGGTCGGTATTTGCACCTAAATATTTGTGCAGATATACGTCAGTCCCGCCAGCCTGAAACATTTCGCTAGCTTGGCGGTCTATAAACTTATAGTCCAACCCTTTTTCTGGTTTAAATAAACTTAATCTTGGCATAGTAACATATTTATCGATAGCTAAATATAGTAAGAGGACAATAATATGGATGATCTGCCGTCAACAACCCAATCAAATTCTACTGAAGAACGTAACAAAGTATTTGATTACGTAAAGCAAATGCTAGGTGACGGCATGGTTGAAGTTGAGCTAGATCCTAAGCATTATGAAACAGCCCTAGATCGTGCGCTGGTACGATATCGTCAACGTAGCCCTAATGCGGTTGAAGAAAGCTACATGTTTTTAGAACTAATACAGGATCAAAATGAATACAGATTACCTGATGAAGTTATCACAGTACGTCAAGTGTTTCGTAGAGCTATTGGCTCAAGAACTGGTATTGGTGCAGGCGGTACGCTATTTGAGCCGTTTAATCTAGCCTATACTAACACCTATCTGATGTCAGGTAGCATGATGGGTGGACTAGCAACGTATGATGCATTTGCCGGCTATCAGAAACTAGTAGGGCGTATGTTTGGTAGTTACATAGAATTCCTTTGGAAGCCCACTACACATATTTTAAATATCCTACAACGTCCTTTTGCACAAGGCGAGCAGATACTGGTACAATGTTATAACTATCGTCCAGATTGGGTATTGTTACAAGACATCTATTGCAAACAATGGTTACGAGACTATACTCTGGCAACATGCAAGCAGATGCTAGGACAAGCTCGTAGCAAATTTGGATCAATTGCAGGGCCTGGCTCCCCGATCACACTAAATGGCACTGCGCTGATTAGCGAATCCAAAGAAATGATTGATGTCTTAGAAAAAGAACTTATCAATAATGAAGCCAATGGTAGCAATGCCTATTACTTTATAACTGGCTAACAAATATTTTGACCTTGTAATAAAACTGTTATATACTGTAGCATCTTTAGGAGATCTACATGATTATAGGCGTCTGCGGTTTTATTGGTTCCGGCAAAGATACGATTGCCGATTATCTTACCAACTTTCACGGATACCGACGAGAATCATTCGCCAACAGTCTTAAAGATGCTGTCAGCGCAGTGTTTGGTTGGGATCGCACCATGTTAGAAGGACGTACAACACAAGCTCGGGCATGGCGAGAAGAAGTTGATACTTGGTGGGCAGAACGCTTAAACATGCCTAATCTTACTCCACGTTGGGTCTTACAGCATTGGGGTACAGAAGTTTGTCGAAATGGGTTCCATGATGACATGTGGATTGCCAGTTTGGAAAATAAATTACGTACTAGCAAGGACGATATTGTTATCAGCGACTGCCGTTTTCCTAATGAAATCAAATCTATCAAAGATGCTGGTGGTATTGTAATCCGTGTAAAACGTGGTCCGGAACCCGAATGGTATCGAGATGCCGCAGATATGAATGCCGGGGACCGTTGCATGAATTATGCTCTAGCTAAAAGCCGTATGGGCAAGCTGAATATTCATGCTAGTGAAACTGCTTGGGTAGGCACTAAATTTGACTATGTTCTAACTAACGATGATAGCATTGATGATTTGTATTCTAAAGTCCAAGGAATTATAAGTCCGGAACAAGATCACCTTGCCTCCAGCGAACCCCCTCTTTATGCAGGACTCGCTGGCAATTAGCACATACTGTTTTTAGGTTCGTAGGACGGCAGTTATTTAAATCCCCATCCACATGAAATACATTAAACACTTCTCGATGCGGTGATTTAAAGTTGCATTTATCACAGACATTTTTAAGTCTGTATCCGCTAGTATACCACCGCGGTATTTTAACACCACTGTTACAGTTCCCACACTGGCTTCTATAAAATGGTTTACCATTTTTGTAGTAATTTATCGCTACAGGACGTAAACCGCACGAACATAAAGGTCTCATGCTCATATTTAAGCCTTTTTAAGGCCTTTTATTAGGGCGTTAACACATACAAAATGTCCAAAAGCTATAAATACATACAAGAACATGTACTCATGGAGATAATACAATGGCTCAATTAAGTTCACCAGGCGTAAGCGTAACAGTAGTAGATGAGAGTTTTTATAACCCATCTGCTCCGGGCACAGTCCCTCTTATCGTTGTTGCCACACAAGCAAATAAAATGAATTCAGCTGGCACAGGCGTTGCCCCAGGAACACTTGCGGCTAATGCAGGTAATTTATATCTTTTAACAAGCCAAGCAGATTTAGGATCAACTTTCGGTATTCCTTACTTCCAGACTGATGCGGCAAACAATCCCGTTAATGCAGGCGAAGTAAACGAATATGGTCTACAAGCCGCTTATAGTTTCCTAGGTGTATCAAATCAAGCCTACGTGGTACGTGCAGACATTGATCTAGCACAATTAGAAGGCAGTGCTACAGCTCCGATTGGGTCTCCAATTGATGGTACATACTGGTGGAATACATCAACAACAAGTTTTGGTGTTTTTGAATGGAACTCTAATCCAGCTACTCAAACAGACGGACAAACATTTGCAAATCAAACAGTGCCAGTAATTACTTCATCAGCACTTACAACAGGTTCACCTAACTATGCTCCATTAACAAGTTACGGCGCAGTTGGTAGCTACGCAGTTGTGGCCGCTACAACACTTGCTACTTTATGGTATAAACAACCTAATACAGCTAGTGACGGAACTGCTGGTTCTACATCGGCCGCAAGCACAGCAGGTACATGGGTGCAAGTTGGATCAACAGCATGGGTTGAATCACAGCCTACAGCAGTTGGTAATATCCAAGCTCCAACATTGTTAAGCGGTGATACACTTGTAGTTAACGGTTATACAATTACAGGCGTAACAACTTTAGGTGGAGTAGCAACAGCTATTACTGCACATACAAGTTTAACAGCCAGCGTACAAAACGGTTATTTAAACATTTACTCATCAGGTGCTGATGTTGTAATAACAGGCTCAGCGTTTGTTAAGATTTTTAACTACACTGATTCAGCAGGCAACCAAAGAACAACTGGTACGTTTAAAGCGTTATCATTACAGATTAGCCCTCACTATAATGTTCCTAATTTTGGTTCATATCAAAATCCGTCATCAGTATACGGATACCCAAGTGGATCAGTTTGGATCAAGACAACTCCAGTCAATCTAGGCGCGAATTGGGATATTGAAAAGTATAGTGAAAATTCAGGTGCTTGGTTACGCCAATCAATTCCACAGTTATATCCAAATAATCAAAGCGCAATGGCCGCGTTGGATGCAACAGGTGGTGGTATTAATATCCCAGTCGGTAGTGTATATGTAAAATACAACGACGATGAAGCAACTCCTGCATACGCACAATTTAAAATCTATCAACGTACAAGCACAGGATCAACAACTGCTACAACAAGCATCATTGGATCAAGTACACTAACATCTGGTAGTAACACATTTACTATTACATCAAGTCAGGTAGGTAGTAGTTCATTGCCATCAGCAGTAACAGTAACGTTCACAGCCGCTGGCAACGCAGGCGATGCCGCAGTACTAGCAGCCGCAATTAATAATCAAACATCTGGATTAGGTAATATTTCAGCTACAGTAACCGGATCTAATCAAGTTAGCATCAGCCATATACAAGGCGGTGATATTCGTCTAGTAGATGGTACAAATACTCCTCTAGCAAAATTATTAACAGTTGGTACAACTACTAACTTCTATACAGATCCAACTGGAAATGCTAATAGCTATATTATCACAGCATGGGCCGCAACTAACTCATCAGGAACAGCATTAGTAATTCCAAGTCCTACTGCTCCAACTTCAAATCCAGCAAATGGCACATTATGGTATGACAGTTCTGTAAGTGATGTAGATATTTTAATTAATACAGGTAGTGCATGGGTAGGTTATTTGACTTCAGGTGCAACTACAATTAATCAAGCAGTTGGTGGTAGCACAACTGATCCAATGGGACCAATTGTTAGTGCAACACAACCTACATTACAAAGCGGTGGTCTTCCATTAGCCAACGGCGACCTATGGATTAACTCTAGCAATTTACAATCATGGCCAGAGATTTATCGTTTCAACTATCTAACTAAATCGTGGACATTGATTAACAACGAAGATCATACAACACAAAATGGTATTGTATTTGCTGATGCTCGTTGGAATGTTCAACCAACTACTGGTACTAATACAGGAACCGGTGATCCATCGCCAATCGCTACACTATTACACAGTACATTCGTTGATTTTGATGCACCAAATCCACAGTTATATCCAAAGGGAACTTTGTTGTATAATCTACGTCGCTCGGGATTTAATGTTAAGAAATATCACCAAGGTTATGTAAACACATTAGGGTATAACACAGCTTATACTGGTGAGCAAATGACTCATTATTATCCAGATCGTTGGGTAAGTGATGCTCCTAATGACTACAACAATGTTGGTGTATTTGGTACACATGCACAACGTGCCGTTGTTGTAGCTGCCTTAGATGCTACAATTAATAGTAACCAACATATCCGTAACGAAGACAGCGTAGTGTTCAACTTGTTATCTTGCCCAGGTTATTTAGAAACATTACCTTCACTAGTTGAATTGAACACAGATCGTGGACTGTTATCGTTTATTGTAGCAGATGCTCCTGCTCACTTAACACCAGATGCAACATCATTGAGTAACTGGGGTAGCAATGCAAATAATGCACCAACAGATGGACCACAAGGTCTAGTAACAACTGATGCTAACACAGCAGTTTATTATCCATGGGGATATACAACTGATTTAAATGGTAATAATATCGTTGTTCCTCCAAGTCACATTATGCTAACAACTATTGCGCTAAACGACAGCGTTGCTTATCCTTGGTTTGCACCAGCTGGTGTACGTCGCGGCGGAGTACGAAATGCAAGTAGCGTTGGTTATGTAGATGCGCAAACTGGAGAATTTGTAACAGTAGCATTGAATACAGGACAGCGCGACACATTAGCAAAAGTCCATGTAAACCCAATTACATACATTGGCGGTGTTGGTTTAGTTGCTTACGCTCAATATACACGCCAATTAGTTGCAAGCTCATTGGATCGTATTAACGTAGCACGTTTAGTAATTTACTTACGTTATCAATTAAATGCTATTGCTATACCGTATGTATTTGAACCGAACGATACAATTACACGTAATCAGATAGCAGGACAGATTGGTCAGTTGATGCTTAATTTGACAGCAGAACGTGCTCTATATGACTATGTAGTTGTATGTGATACTTCAAATAACACACCAAGTAGAATTGATGCTAATGAATTATATGTTGACATTGCGATTGAACCAGTTAAAGCAATTGAATTTATTTACATTCCATTGAGACTTGAAAACACTGGCGCTATCTCAAAAGGCGTAGTAGTATAATTAGGAGAATATAAATGGCAATTTCAGCACTATCAAACTTTACAGTACCGTTAAACTCAGACCAAAGTGCGGCTTCACAAGGCATGTTAATGCCAAAGTTGAAGTATCGTTTCAGACTTAGCTTTGAAAACTTTGGCACTGGCAATGGCGTTACCGAACTAACAAAACAAGTTGCGGAAGCGGCTCGTCCTAACTTATCTTTCCAAGATCAGAAACTTGAGATTTATAACTCAGTTATTCACTATGCAGGTAAACCACAATGGGAAACTATTAGTGTTAAACTACGTGATGATGTTACTGGTGCTGTTAGCCGATTAGTTGGCGAACAAAATCAGAAGCAGTTTGATTTCTTTGAGCAAAGTTCAGCGGCATCAGCAGGTGACTATAAGTTTACTTTACGTATTGAGATATTAGATGGCGGTAACGGTAGTTTAACTCCTACTACTCTCGAAACATGGGAATTGTATGGTTGCTACTTAGAAAAGACCAACTGGCAAGAGTTAAAGTATAGCGAGCAAGGACCAGTAATGATTGACTTAACAATTCGTTACGATAACGCAGTTCAAACTGCACCTGTTCCTGCTATCGGTTCATCTACACCAGTTATGGTTATTGGTGCAAACACCAGCAAGAACGCTATTGGTTCATAATAAAAGTGCCTACGCAAGTAGGCATTTTTTTAACTATTCATAATATGCGTAGTTTATTATTTAAATAAATATTATTATGTCCTTTACATCTAACTCTAAATTACAAACTGATCCGTTTATTATACTACGCGATCAAGAACACGCGGCTGATTTATTTGCGGTTGAACAATTTAGATTAGCGCCTAAACAAAAATTCTTATTCCATGTAGCATTTGGTATTAACATAGCCGCATGTTTAGATACAAGTCTTGTTCAAACATATGGTCAAGAAATTAATATGCTAGTCAAGGCAATAGATTTACCGCAATACAGAGTACAGACTGAAGAACTAAATCAATACAACAGAAAAAAAGTTGTACAATATAGACAAAAAACAGAAGAAATTAATATTAAGTTCCATGATGACAACATGGGATTAATTAACAAAGTATGGCAAAACTATTACAGCTACTACAATGCTGACCCTAGAAGTTCTACTACCCCTGGTGCATATTCTAGAAACGCCATGCAAAATTTTAATCAGATTCCTACAAACTACGGACTAGATAATGGTAGCACTGCTCCGTTTTTTAATTATATTAAAATTTATCAAATGGCAAGACATGAATATGTTTGTTATCACTTGTATAATCCTATTATAACATATTGGAATCATAATAAACTAGATTATGCTCAAGGGCAACAAACTCATGATTTTGATATGAAACTAAATTATGAAGCAGTAAGTTATAGTGTTGGTGTTGTTAATTCTGAGAATGTTGAAGGGTTTGCCGCCACACACTATGACAACGTTCCTAGTCCGCTCAGAGGTACTAATCCTGATCCAACAGTATTTGATCCAAGTTTTGTTCCAGCTTTTGACATTGAGGGACTACTTCCATCACTTATTAACAACGTGGTTGAACAAGTATCACTTGCACAGACATTTGTACAAGCTTCTAAAACGGCAGTTGGACCAGGTTTTGCTCTAGGAGCTCCAGCTGGACCAATAGGAGTTACAGGCGGACTTCCTGGGGTTGCGTTCCCCGGAGCTACTGGAAACACTACCAGCACAACTGCAACACTACTTAACCTATAATCACTATGACAGCACTCACAGGTAATTTACCACCAGTAATAGAAGTTCCTACAAGTGTTAAGGAATTTTTTAATAATTATTTTACAAAGACTGTCAGTTTTCCAGCAGATCAAATTGATGCTACTGTTGCATTTTTCACCAAGCGAGGTTTTGATCAGACCAGTTCAACATCTACTGCAATTATAATGCTCAATCAAGCCTTATTAGATAATGTCAACGTGTTTGTATTGCTAGACAAATTAAAAGGTCTAACAGATGCACAATTAAATCAAGTAGTAGCACAAGTATTAAATTCCTATAGAGAAAACACAAGTTTATTAGGATACAGAACTGCGATAAACACTGATACTTTTGAATCACGTAACATACTAGTGTAATATGGCTAAATTTGCACGTGGTAAGTTTTTAATGAAACACCCAGAAAAGTATGTGGGTACTAAAGTACCTACTTACAGATCAAGTTGGGAATTGACTTTCATGAATTTTTGTGACACTAATAAGTCTATTCAAAAGTGGGCGAGTGAGGCTGTGCAGATTCCTTACAGAGATCCACTTACTGGTAAAAACACCGTTTATGTACCTGATTTTTTTATCCAATATGTAGATAAAACAGGGCGTATACTAACTGAACTCATTGAGATCAAACCTGCAAGTCAGACAATTTTAGAACGTGTGGGCAAGAACAAATTTAACCAAGCCCAGTTTGTCAAGAATCAAGCCAAGTGGGCCAGTGCTCAACTTTGGTGTAAACAACAGGGTATAAAGTTCCGTATTCTTAACGAAAATGATATATTCAGCCAAGTGTAAGCATAAGTAATATATGACCAAGAAACTTGAAGAACTATTAAATCTTCCTGAAAGCAAGAAAATTGTCAAAGAGGAAGAGAAAAAAGCTAAAAAAGCAGAAGTAGCGCAACCCTTCATCCGAGACATGAGCGATTTTGATAAAATATCAGCCGCACTACCGCAAGTTAAGGGATTAGGCGATATCGCCGATGGCGAGCTCGACGACCTAGCTTTGAAAGCTACAAATGCCTATGAAGATATCATGGACCTAGGTATGAATGTAGAAGCACGATATAGTGCTAGATTGTTTGAAGTAGCCGCAGGTATGCTAGGACATGCAATTTCTGCCAAAAGTGCAAAACTTGATAAAAAGTTAAAAATGATCGATCTCCAGTTGAAAAAACAGAAGCTAGACAATGATGCCAACGGTGTCGACGACAGTGTCAGCATACCCGGAGAAGGTGTTATTATTTCAGATCGTAATAGTTTGTTGGAAAAATTAAAGAATTTAAAATAAATACAATACTAGGATCCAACTATGAAATCATTTAAAGAATACTTAACAGAAAGCAAAAAAGTCTACGAATTTAAGGTAAAAATTGCCGGTGAATGTCCAGACGATTGTGTAGAACAAATCAAAGCAAGTTTAGCTCAATTTCATGTTGCTTCTGTATCATCCGGTAAACGTACACCTATACAAGAACGTCACTCAGAATTTCCAGAACATAAAAATGTTAATATGACTGTGTTTGATGTTACTACTCATTATCCAGCAAATTCGCCACAAGTTCACAATTTAATAGCTAGCGGATTAGGAATGGCAGCTAACAGTATTAAAGTTAAGACTATGGCAGAAGAAAAAGAGCATGCTATTAATCACGCTCACGATGTTAAAACAGGCCAAGCACTTGTTGGTAAACCACAAGACCCTAGTGATCATAGTGACCTAGTTGACGAAAAACATAAAATGAATTTCTTGCAAGAACTAAGCAAAGAAAAACATCAAGGAACACAATATAAAGGTTATAATGACAGCATCTTAGCACCAAGTGTTCCGGGCATGGCTAAAGAATATAAAGTAAAAGAAAGCACAGTTGAAAAAGCTCATCGTAGCCCTGTTGCTAAACGCGGTGACGACATCGGCAAAAAAGCTATGGAGAGCAGATAATGAATTTTCAAGAATTAGCGGCTAAACTAAAAAATATCGAAGAAGGCAGTGATGCACCAGTTGAGGAATGTGGCGAGATGCCTATGGCAGTGATGCATTCTGAACCACCTAAACAACAAGACAATGTAACAATGAATGTCAGTATGAACGGTCAAGGTCCTAATGGCATTAAAGATTTGATGAGCATACTGCGTAACATTGAAAATGGTGGTAATGTTGACGCTGAACCAGAAATGCACGATGAGCCATTGATTGGTAGCGCCGAGCCAATGAGTGCCGGCCCTGAGATGGTAGCTGATGAAACTATGGGTGACGATGGCGAATCATTTGCCAATGCAGTTAAAGGTGCATCTGGTCATCATGTACATGGTATTGATGCTGTTACATTCAGCGGCGATGATATGAATTCAAAAGGCAAGGTAAGTCCACATGCTCGCGCACCTGGTACTAATGCGCTTCGCCATCACGGTAATCATCAACATATAAGTGAAGGATTAGTAGAAAGATTAAGTAACCTATATGAAGAAGTTAAGACTCGCAAATTAAATGAAGGGTGTTTAGAAGATCCACAGAAACATGTACTAGCTCACATACTTGCTACACACAAACATGATCATAAACAACTACAAACAACTGGTCAAGCACCACATGAATTGTATGAAAAATTATACGATTACTATTGGGATGATATGCCATACGGTATTAAGAAACATCCAGATCATCAAGTTAGACATGATCATGTAGTTGGTCGTTGCAAACAAGACATGATGACACCAGAGTGTCAAATGGCTATGTCACAGTATGCCCCAAAACCAGCAATGGCTATGACGCCTGCTCCGATGCATGAAGATCAAGATATTGAATTTGAAGAGGCACATGATCCAAATAATGCAAGCGATCATTATGAGGATGAAGAGAAAAAGATTCGACATCTAATGCGAAAATATGGGTGGAGCCGTCAAGAGGCATTAGAATACTTCCATTATGAAAAACATGATCCTAAAGATTATGAAGATATAGAAGAAGATCAAATGGCAAAAGGCGGATTTTATAATCCTGCAAATGACGCACCTGCTCCACAAGGACAAAATCCAGAAGCACCTATGAAAGGTAGCCAAGCAAGTATGGATAATTTAAAAGCGGCTATGGCGGCAGGACCACAAGGCACTGTTAGACCAAACAGCCTCGCATCAACAAATCCAGCCCTAGCACAAAAATATCCACCAGGAACCTTAGAAAATGATAGTGCTAAACAGTTATGGCTTAATGCTATGATGGCTGGAAAGATTCCTAAAGATGCCCCATTTATTCCTGGTGATTGGGGAGGAAAAAATAATCCTTTACAACAAAATTACACAGATAATCCTAATGTAAGAGAATCTGAAGATTTAACAGCAATGTTAAAAATTGCAGGGTTAAGATAAAAT
>Ga0208497_1000402_pt1 | contig 21048 bp, 20 predicted proteins | sample CryBogCBE25Aug07_FD_184555 | JGI IMG/M metagenome (GOLD analysis project Ga0208497, IMG submission 184555) | Freshwater microbial communities from Crystal Bog, Wisconsin, USA - CBE25Aug07 (SPAdes) | ecosystem: Environmental > Aquatic > Freshwater > Lake | place: Crystal Bog, Wisconsin, USA...
GTGGCGGAGGCCGCGGCGGATACGAGGATCGTGGTCCTCGTCAGGACTACCGCTAAGTCCTCCAAGTCTTCAGCAGACTTTCTTCAAGGAACGGCCCGGATTATCCGGGCCGTTTTCCTTGTAAGGGTGGAATTTCAGGAAATTTAGTAGAGATTCCGAAGCAATAGGAGAAACTAGAGACCGATTTTAGCCGCTTTCAAAATCCCTGACGCCTTGTGGAGGGTTTCCTCCCATTCCTTTTCCGGCACAGAGTCGGCGGTGATTCCTGCTCCGACATGGAACTCGGCCCGGTTGCCCTTGATGACCATGGTGCGGATGGCGATGTTAAACTGACTCTCCCCATTATAACCGAAGTAGCCGATCGCCCCGGTGAAGAGTCCGCGTGGGGTCGGTTCCAGTTCGTGGATAATTTCCAAGGCCCTCTTTTTTGGGGCGCCAGAGATCGATCCTCCCGGAAAACAGGCCGCCACCGCGGCGACATGCGAGACCTCTTTCCTAAGGGTCCCTTCCACGGTCGAGACAAGGTGGAACACCTGGGCGTAGCGCTCGAGTTCCAGAAGGTGAGGGGTCTTCACACTTCCAAATTCGCAGACACTTCCAAGATCGTTCCTCTCCAGATCGGTGATCATGATCAGTTCGGCGATCTCTTTCGGTGAAGAGAGCAGTTCACTCGACTCCCTCTCATCCTCGTTGATCTCCTGCCGTCTGGGACGCGTCCCCTTGATCGGGCGCGTCGAGATCCGCCTGCCGCTGATCTTGAGGAAACATTCCGGTGAACTGGAGAGGATGGTCTCGTCTCCAAGGTGGAGATAGGCAGAGTGCGGCGCAGGGGAGGCCTCCCGGAGGGCCAAGTAGAGGGGCCACGGATCACCGGTGAACGGGGCCAAGAAGCGATGGGCGAGGCAGACCTGATAGATGTCGCCCGCCGCAATATACTCCTGAGCCTTGCGAACCATCTGGTGGTAGTCTTCCGGGTCGATCTCCGGGTAGAAGTCAACCCGCTGCTCCCGCGTGGATGAGGAACGTGGCTCCATGGTCTTGGCTTCAGCCAAAACGTGATGCAGTGGCTGAGTCCACTCCTCCCCGTCATAAATCAGCAGGGAGTCATAAAAGGCAAAACGGAACGATCCATCAAAGCGGAAGGAACCGATCGCGGCTCCCTTGGTAAGATCCTCACACCCTCCACTCTTGGCGCGTTTGTTCAGTTCCACCTCGAGCAGAGGCAGATCAAAGACCGATCCCTCAAGGATCAGATCGGGTTCGCATGCCAGGATTGAAAGTCCTCCCTGCTCCTCGATGGAGGAGTCCAGCCATGCAAATCCGTTGCGGTGGCAGAGGTTTGCAGCCACTTCCAAGGGTGCGGGCTCCTTGGGAAATTTGCCGGCGATGGTACTGGGATCGGAATTCATGAAAATCGAGTGCTGGCGGGCACCGCTTGCCATCACCGCCCATTTTTGTTTCCTTGGCAAGAGTCTGGTCTATGAAAACCATGACGTTTTGCCCTACCAAACCATGAAATTCCGATTCCTTTCCTGCCTGCCGACCATCTTCTTCGGACTTTTTCTCTCCGTCACGCACGCCGAGGACCAGACTGCATCGAACGCCGTTACCCCGAATACGCCACCGAATCCCGATGCGGCGACCAATGCCGCCGTGACGAATGCCCCGCTGCAGATTCAGGATAGTTCGGCCCCGGCCGCCACGCCGGCGCCATCACTCTTTGCTCCCGAGGGGCAGGGCAGCGCAACGCCCGAGCAAGTCGCCGCCACCAATACTCCCGTGACAGATCCCACGGCGACGAATGTTGCCCCCAATGACCCCAATCCACAGAGTGCGCCAGCAACAAATGACCCTTCGGCTCCGGCACCTGATTCCGGAATGGGATCGCCGGGGCAGAATCCTCCCGCCAGCGACCCAAACTCGCTCATCCCCCCTCCGATGGAGCCAGAGCAGCCCTCGCCGGTCAATTCGGCAGGCAACGAGGAGAAGCAGCGTCAGGAACAGAAGGCCCGCTACTACACCGTGAAAGTCAAAGCGGATAAGGATGAGGATGTGGCCTCCCTGCTTGAAAAGAGCGAGAAGGCCAAGACCGACGAGGGAAAGCGCCAGGCTCTGCGTCGCTACTACGATCTCCTGGCCAAGCGGATGAAGAAAATCGATTCATCCCTCTCCGACTGGATAGACACAATGCATTCCGCCTACCTGCGTCGTCTTGAGCAGGTGAGGGTCGAGCCCACGATCCCAGTCCTCCCGCCGACTGATGCCACGTCCACGGCTTCTCCAAGTCCTTCGCCTTCCTCCACACCTCATCACCGGAAAAAGAAGGTCTCGGCTGAGGAGAGCTAGGCCTGACGGGAGACTGTTGCGCTAGCTTCCGATATCCATTCCCCAAGGAAGCCTTCCCATCGTGCCCGGGAACTTCGTTAGCCTGATCGGGACATTTCTCGAGTGGCTCATCGTTCCGCTATTGTGGCTTTGCCTGCTGAACTGTCTCCTCAACATGCGCTTGCTCAGGAGGGTCGGTCCACCGCCAACTTCCGGAGAAGGAAAGCGGTTGGATCTCTCCGTGCTCGTGCCGGCCAGGAACGAAGAGCGACGGATCAGGGAGTGCCTCGTCTCCCTGATGGCGCAGGAGCCCCCAGCACGGGAAATCATCCTGCTGGATGACAGATCGACTGACGGGACCGCGCGCATTGCCCGCGAGCTTGGCTTCAGGGAGGAGCCGGGTAGTCGCCTGAGACTGCTCCTTGGAGAAGAGTTACCCGAGGGCTGGGTCGGCAAGAACTGGGCCTGCCATCAGCTTGGTCTGGCTGCGGATCCGGAGAGCTCCCATCTGCTTTTCACCGATGCCGATACCATTCACGGGTCCGGATGTTTGCAGGCGGCTCTCGCACACTCCAGCGCTACGCGGGCCGACCTACTCTCGATCTGGCCGGATCAGATCACCGGCACCTGGTCCGAGAAGCTGGTCATCCCTCTGGGCTACCTTCTCTTCATGGCATTCCAGCCCTTTCCTTTGCTCTCACTCCTTCAGGCGCGACCAGAGCGTGCCGCGCGATGGGGCCTCTCACGTTCCCGTCTGGCCTCCATGGGTGCCGCCAACGGGCAGTTCCTGCTCTTCCGGAGGGATGCCTACCATGATCTCGGGGGTCATGAGGCCCTCAAGGATCATCTCGTCGAAGACATTGCATTCGGTCGCCGGGTCGCCTCACGGACCGGCGATGGGATGCGCCTGATTAATGCCGATGGGATCGGGATCCTGAAGTGCAGGATGTACTCCGGATTTGAGGAAGTTTGGGAAGGGTTTTCCAAGAACCTTCGTCCCGTCTTTGAGGAGTCGAGCGGGGGATTTCTCTTTTTTGGTTTCATGGTCAGCCTGCTCTTTCTGCTCCCCTTTCCTGCATTGGCCATGGCACTCGTTCTCACCGATGGGTGTGGCCGTGGGTTCGGAGTCGTCTCCCTGACGGGTGTAATGCTGATCATGGCGATGCGTTTCCTGCTAACCCTGCGTTTCCGTACTTCATGGCTGGGATTTGCAGCGCATCCCTTTGCCATGCTGCTGTCCCTCCTGATAGCGATGAACAGCTGGAGGCTCTGCAGGATCAAGGGAGTGCGATGGAAGGGGCGCATCTACTCCGGAGCCACGCGTAGCTCGCTGGGCTAGGCGAAGACGCGTGATTTCAAATCTCTCACTTGGAATTGTCAACCACCACCACCTGATCCATGATTCATCATACCCCAAATCCATCATGCCCATCCTGACTCTCCGACCCGCTGACAAATGCCGATTCGATGAAATCTCACTCGGAGAGGTGATGCTCCGGCTCTGCCCGGGCGAGGGGAGGATCAAGACGGCCCGCAGCTTCCGTGCCTGGGAGGGAGGGGGTGAATACAACGTGGCCCGGGGACTCCGCCGTTGTTTTGGTCTCCAAACGGCCCTCCTGAGCGCTTTTGCCGACAATGATGCCGGAAGGCTTGTCGAGGATCTCATCCTGCAGGGTGGCGTCGATGCCTCGATGTTGAAGTGGGTTCCATACGACGGGATCGGACGTTCGGTCCGCAATGGATTGAACTTCACGGAGCGAGGTTTCGGGGTGCGTGGTGCAGTGGGCATCTCAGACCGTGGCAACACGGCCGCCTCGCAGATCAAGAGAGGCGACTTCGACTGGGATCATATTTTCGGCACGCTCGGTGCCCGCTGGTTTCATACCGGAGGCATCTTCGCCGCTCTCAGTGAGAGCACGGCGGATGTCGTGATTGAGGCCACGGAGGCCGCCCACCGCCATGGTGTCATCGTCTCGTATGACTTGAACTACCGGCCCTCGCTCTGGAAAGGGATCGGTGGGATGGAGAAGGCCAGGGAGGTCAACCGCCGCATCGCCCGCAACGTCGACGTGATGATCGGTAACGAGGAGGACTTCACCGCCTGCCTGGGACTGGAGGTCAAGGGCACGGATCACAACCTAACGAATCTCGAACTCGACAGCTTCAAGGCGATGATCGCGGAGGCGGTGAAGGCCTATCCCAACTTCAAGGTGGTCGCGACCACGATGCGCGGCGTCAAGAGCGCCACAATCAATGACTGGGGAGCCATCTGCTGGGCAGGCGGTAAGTTTTACGAGTCGACCCACTATCCTGACCTTGAGATCATGGATCGTGTCGGGGGAGGTGACAGCTTTGCCTCGGGGCTGATCTATGGATTCCTCACCAGTGGTGACCCGCAGGATGCCGTGAATCTGGGTGCCGCCCACGGGGCGCTGGCAATGACCACGCCCGGTGATACGTCGATGGCCTCGCTTGCCGAAGTAAAGAAGTTGGCGGCCGGTGGCGGAGCCCGCGTCGACCGGTAAGTCCCAGCGATCAAAAATCATGAACCTAGCGCTGGAAACGGCGCGGAATTTTCCCTTTCATGGGACCCACTATGGCGACGCTCAACTCCAATTATCTCAAACTCAAGGCCGGATATCTTTTCCCCGAGATCGCGCGGCGGGTGAAGGCCTTCAACGAGGCAAATCCCGAAGCCTCCGCGCGGATGATCCGCTGCGGCATCGGTGATGTGACGGAGCCCCTTCCCCTCGCGGTACGGGAGGCGATGCATGCCGCCATCAATGAGATGGGAACGCGTGAGGGATTCCATGGCTACGGTCCCGAGCAGGGATATGAGTTTCTTCGCACCGCAATCGCGACGAATGACTACCGCAATCGGGGGCTCGATGTCGCCGATGACGAGATCTTCGTCTCGGATGGCTCAAAATGCGACGGCGGAGCAATCCTCGACATCCTTGGTGACGACAACACGATCGCCGTGATGGATCCGGTCTACCCGGTCTATGTCGACACGAATGTCATGGCCGGTCATACGGGTGATGCCAATGAAGACGGTTCCTACGAAGGCATTCTCTACCTTGAGTGTAATGAGGAGAACGGCTTCGTCCCCGCGCTCCCCGAGGAGAAAGCGGATATTGTCTATCTTTGCTTCCCCAACAACCCCACAGGCGCGGTGGCTAGCAGGGTGCAACTTGAGGCCTGGGTTGCCTATGCCCGGAAGCATGGATCGATCCTTCTCTATGATGCCGCCTACGAGGCGTATATCAGCGATCCCTCGGTGCCCCGTTCGATCTATGAAATTCCCGGGGCACGCGAGTGTGCCATTGAGTTCCGCAGTTTCTCCAAGAACGGCGGCTTCACCGGAACGCGCTGTGCCTTCACGGTGGTTCCCAAGACCGTCACCGCTCTCTCCGCCGATGGGGTGCATCGCCCGATTCATCCGCTCTGGCACCGCCGCTTCACGACCAAATTCAACGGGGTCAGCTATGTCACCCAGCAAGGTGCGGCGGCCCTTTACACTGATCAGGGGAAGGCTGAGGTGGCTTCACTGGTCGAGCACTACATGGGCAATGCAAAGATTCTCCGCGAGGCTGCGGCCTCCTGCGGGTTGAAGGTCTATGGGGGCGAGAATGCACCCTACATCTGGGTCAAAGGGCCTCCAGCTGTGCAGGGGGGACCGGAAGGACTGACAAGTTGGCAGATCTTCGACCGGGTGCTGCAAGAGGCGAACATCGTCGTCACTCCCGGCAGTGGCTTCGGCCGTGCCGGCGAGGGATACTTCCGCATCTCGGCCTTCAATAGCCGTGAGAAGGCCATTGAGGCGGCCACGCGCATCAAGGCGATGCGGTGGTGATCAGGCTACTTTCCAACGCCTGAAGAGGGCAAACCCGATCACCGATAACCCCATGACGGCCTCACACCAAGAGAATGGTTCCGGCACGGAGGCCATGACGGCTGTGATCTGGGCGTTATAATAGCCCAAATTGACCAGGTAGGAGGCGCCGCTTTGATCGTTGGCTTCATTGAGGCCGGCGAGGTACCAATTCCTGCCTATCTTGATGTAGTCGCCTCCACCCGAGTCTCCGATGACCAGTTGGGCGGAATTCGTGGTCCCATAATCATTCGTCCCGTAGGAGGTCCCAAAATCAACCGAGGTGTAGGGATAGCCATCAAGGGAGAGCAGGAGGTTATTCGTGGTGACTGTATTGATCCCCCAGGACTTTTGCCTTCCGACATTGGCATCCCCGTAGCCGATCATGACTATAGTTTGGGCAGTCGATGTGTAAGTGGGGATGATGGTGAGATTATTCGTTGGCAGAAAGGCATTTCCCTCCACGGAAGTCGTCGAGATCCTGAAGAGATTGAGGTCCGCATACTCCAACGTGCCGGAATAGTTGAACGTGAAATTCGTGTAGGAGTATCCGGTCGTGGCGTAGGTATTGGTGCCCAATGTGAAATCAAGCGCTCCCACATGTCCTGCGGTGATGACCCATCCGTTGCCCAGGTAGACTCCACTCGCATCATTGGCGCCGCCGACCTGCCCGACGTAGGCCCAACCATCGTTTGTGTTTCCGGTCCCCCATCCCGAGGACCATCCTGAGTCGGAGTTGGTGATCGTGTCCGTCGTGTTGTAATAAGGTGTTCCGGAAGGATACGGAACATTGACCACGGCCTGGGTGACAGGTGACGCAATAAACATCAGGGCGATGGGAGTCAACAAGAGGATTTTTGCCGTTGGAATCATGGAATCAATCTGTACGCTCAAGTGTTTCAGAAAAAAAGGGCTCTTTCCCAAAGAAAGAGCCCCTAAGTGATATTTCTGCCGCGGACCTAACTGCGATGCATTCGTTAAGCCACCAAGCTGTTCGTGTACTCGGAGGGCTCGTAGTTCTCGATCAGGATCTCCTGCTGGACTCCACGCTTCATCCGGACCTGTTTGACCAAAATCTCCGGTGTTTTGTGCGGAGCAAAAAGGATATCGTCATGCGTGGCGTGGCTCTTCTCGGCAAACATTGAGGGAACCAAGTGACCTCCGAGATGGTCGCTGCGACCGGTGGCCACATGAATGGTTCCGCGCACCTTCTCGTCCTGGATATCGCGTCCACTGACGGGGAGGAGCTGTGTCCCAAGGCCAAGTTCACCAAGTTCACCCGTGACCGGGTCGGAGAGCAGTTTGGCGTTATGTTCGGCGATCGTGGCGGCACTCCCCCTGATCAGTTCGGCTTTCACGATGCGTCCGCCAGTGACACTCATCTTGCCCAGAGTGCCATCCTCGTATTTGAAGGGGAATTCACCTTCCGCCCCCTCCGGCACAAAGTAGACCTCTCCAGCCGGAAGATTCGCGACATCAGGCTCGTCACCCCGGCAAAGTCCGTGACTCTTTTGAGCCTCCTGTCCGTTGAGAAGAAGGCGAAGGGTATAGTTTTTCCCCTCGCAGCCGAACTCGATCTCCACCCAGTCGGCTTTGGTGACTCCGAGGCGCAGCTTTTCTGCCTCGACGCTCACCTCATCGTAGTCGACGGCCAAGCCGCTCGAGAGGATGACTTCATTCACCCCGTGGAGCGTTGCCCCCCGGAATCCATACTGCTTGGCAAAAGCGGTCAGCGGTGCTGTTGCCGAGTAGGTCGAGATGCAGAGGATGATATCATAGTTGGGATAAACATCCTTTGAGAGGCTGACCTGTTTGCCGGAAGGATCAAAGGCCTCGTCCGGCAGATCAAGGTTGCTCCCCCCGGTCAGCTTGTAGGCGTAGATTTCTCCACCCTTAAGTCCCATCTTGGCCAGGATCTCGGAGTTGAGGGGCTTGAGGAAGGACTCCACGGCATGCTTCTGAATGGTGAGTACAGGATTCCTGAGGAAAGCGAAGTCTTTGATTTCGGAGGGATTTTCCAAGTCGATCATGATACAGAGCCGTTGGCCTGCCTTGGGTGCGAAAGTTGTTTTTAAAAGACGTTCCAAACTAAAGGGAGGAAAGGAGCGTGCAGCGATCTGTTGGGCAATGGGTAGAGCCATGGAATGTGGTTTGATGGTTTTAGTTAAGGGTGTTAACTAGACTTGAAATTATCGGATACGTCATCCAAGGAAAGGGATTTCTTTACAGAACCCCTCCTGAATATTTTCGGTGAAACATACCCGTTACCCAAGGGTCATAAGCAATCCATGCATACTGATTGGCGAATAACCCTTGTTCTTTTGTCCAAAGAGGTTCATGAAGGCACTCTATGAAAGCATTAAGCAACCTCTGTTTCGTTCTGGGCCTCGCGTCAGTTCTGGGCTCCATCGCCATCTGGTATTATGCTGGTGGCAAGGATGTGAGCTTTGAAACCCGTACTCATGGCGAACTCTTCGGGATTTTCGTCGGCCTTTGGGCCCCGACCTTCCTGATCCTCTCCAACCGCATTGCGCGGTACGTTGAGGAAAGAAAGTAGTCTTCTTCGCTCCCCCCAGGAGCTAACGATCAAAAGAAAGGTCGGGTCATTGACCCGACCTTTCTATTTTATAAATTCCAAGAATGGATCCCTCTCAATATCAGTGCGTTCGTCTTTGGGCCGGAATCACCTCCATAGGAACCAATCTTGCCCTGATATGGGGACTGGCCATCAGTTCTGCTTGCTGGGCCAGTTCTTGGGAAGGTTCCAGGACTCCCATGGTTCTTCTATTCGCCATCGGAACATCGCTACATTGCCATGTCGGAAAGCCCCGATTTTGGAATCACCCCACGAATTGGTCTTGAGCGAGTGCCAGACATTCCTATTCAACAAGAACGGGGGACCTCTTCTGAACCGAGACGGGTTGGTTGAGTACATTCCTAGGCTCTTTAGCCGTGATGAGTCGGAGGAGCTTTTCCAGGAGTTGCTGACCACAACTCCATGGCAGCATGACGAGGTGATTCTCTTTGGTCAGAAAAGAGTCCTTTCCCGCAAGGTTGCCTGGCTCGGGGATGGTGGTTTTTCCTATTCCTACTCAGGCACGAGCAAGACGGCTTCTTCCTGGAGTCCTCCGCTATTGCTCATTAAGCAGCGTGTGGAACACCAGTGCGCCTATCGTTTCAACTCCTGCCTACTCAACCTCTACCATGACGGCTCGGAAGGGATGGGATGGCACAGCGATGACGAGAAAACATTGGGTCGCAATCCCGTGATTGCCTCCGTGAGCTTTGGTGCCGAGCGGATCTTCAAACTCAAGCATCGGGAATCCAAGGAGGTCGTCTCCAAACTTCTTGAAAACGGCAGCTTGTTGCTGATGAGAGGGGAGACCCAACATCACTGGTCCCATACCATGCCCAAGACCAAGAAAATCACCACACCCCGGATCAACCTGACTTTCCGGATGTTTCTGGGCTTGGAAGCCGCCGATCAAATCCCATGAAAGCAAAATGCCATGCAGACCAGATCTCGCTTGTGATTCGACTCGCGTGGGAGGATCGAACCAGTTTCGAGGAAATTAAGGAGCGCACTGGCCTTCGAGAACAAGAGGTGATCGACATCATGCGCCGCGAATTGAAACCATCAAGTTTTACAATGTGGCGAAAGCGAGTGAATGGTCGGGTGACGAAACACCGGAAGCTTCTCGAACGACGTCTGAAGCCCTCCCATCCCGAGGTGTTGGAGTGATGTGACTGCTTGGGAATCTCACCGATCGGACATGGAAGATGTGATTGATGAGAGTTGCTTCAGGACGGAGGGTATCCGCTCCTTCAATTTGAAAAATCCATGAGTCGCGTGCGGCCAGAATGCCTGATCCCAAGAACGCCGCAGTCTTCTCAGATGAAACCTCTCCCCTGCCAGTTCAGAGAGCATCGGGACGATCACGCCATGCGTGGGACCAACGGGAGGAGCCATGATGCTGAGGGATTGAACACCGTGATCACGCAGGAGACCGTGCAATCTTGAAGCTATTGATTCAATCCCACCCTCCAGGCTAAGGACCGGGCATTGAAATTCGGCGGCCAATCGCTCGGCAGTTCCCTCGAGTGACTTTTGTTTCCATGCAACGGGAAGCTCTCCGATTCCGGGATAAGCATCAGCCGTATTTACAAGAAAGATTGTCGTGATATCGCGTGGTGGAATGTCCCAATCCTCCGGTAGCAGATCCTCCTCCGTGACAAGCAGTGCTGTTTTTTCCCCTTGAATATGGTGATCCGGACGAGCGAGCGGGAGCGGAGGGTGAAGGGTGACAGGCCCCTTGATCGGGGGAGCCTCCCGGGCCAGAAGTCCATGCGGTGCATGACACCCGTCCGTGAAGCGCTCGATATTTTCGGCTGTCGCCAGGTAGACCTTTCCCTGAGTCTGTAATCCGCAGACCCAGCGCCATGAGAGGGTATTCGACGCAGGGTCTCCATCCAAAAGGTATCGCATGAAGAAGTCTGCACCGAGTTGCCAAGGCAGTCGCAGAGTGTGAACCCAGATGCTGGCAAACCACATCCGGACATGGTTGTGAAGGTATCCCGTCTGACGGAGTTCGCTAACCCAAGCATCGAGACAACCTATCCCAGTCATGCCGTTTTCGGCTTTTTGAACCAGATGATGCATTGCAGGTTCCGATTTCATCCCCGCACGAAGGGTTTGAAGATCATGGAGATACTCAAGCCAGACCTGGGGTCTCAATTCCAGCCATCCTTTCCAATAGGTTCGCCAGCAGATTTCCTGGATAAACTTTTCTGCCTCGTTTGGAGAATGCTGTTGAAGAACAGCGGCGACCACCTCGGCCTCCGTGATCAACCGGTGACGAAGGTAAGGGGAAAGGCCTGAAACGACTCCTGGAACAAAATTGCGACCCTGCGCATAGCTCGTTCCAGCACGAGGTAAAAATCGCTCCAGCGTCTGCAGTCCCTCTCCACGCGTTGGATTCATGAAACAAATAGTTCCCAATTATACCGTGACCTGAAACCGCTCCGGCACACCACAGGCAGCTGCTAGAATGCCTCCGACAACTGCACCGCGGTGACAATTGTCTCCCCCAACCATGGAGTTGGCAATGATTCCTGCAGAGAAGTCGCGATGGTACTTCCAGACGAGGTAGAGCGATGCGGGCATTGCATCAGCTATGTAACAGGCAGGACTGAAACGGGTGCCAATGACCTGTTCGTCAGCTTGATGAAGCCAGGAGTCGGATTTTTTCCCCGAGATCCAGTCACCCGCCTCCAAGCGGATCGCCTCATGGACCTCCATCCCCTCCGCCACTCTCCATAGAAGTCGTACCAACGTGTCGGCGGCACGGAGAACATTCGCATGGGCATGGGTGAGGCCGACATGCTCCTTCACGATCATCCTTAAATCCGAAAGCCCTGTGACCGGTTCCAAGGAGCAAACTGCCGCGCAGAGGGCCGGCACGGTGGCGAGTCCCCCGATGTGCTCGTCACTGATCCCGCACTTCCTGGGCTTTTTACCCTGAGAATAGCGAGAGAAGAAAGCGCGGTGATACTCCTCAACGTAAGTGTCACGATGCCATCCCGGTTCGAGCATCCGGGCAATATAGCGCTCAAGCCAGGCATCGGGATCGTAACCGCCCTTTTCCCTCACAAAGGCAAATAGCTCCGCGGCAAGACGGTAATTCAGTGTGTTTTCTCCTGCCTTGAGGAACTGGTGATAATGGATCCCACGCTTGCCCCAGTATTGGGCCTGATCACGGAGGATATCCCCCTTCTCATTGAGCGCATGGTATTCGGAGCGCCAGAGAATGCTTCCGGAATGGGGATTTCTCGGCTCCATGAAGCGATCCACGGTCCCGTAGTCCCGATGCAGAGCCGCCGTGTCGTAGTACCAGTGGACAGGCATTGCCAGGGCATCTGCTGCGAGGGATCCATGGTAGGCTTGGATCCATGGTATACGGGCGCTCATTCCAAGAAATTGTGAGTCCGCTTTCCAACGGGATCAACCGGGAAGAAAAAGATCCAGTTGATCCAGATTCGTTTTCCTGCGCTGGCCACGTGGGATGCTAGCTGGTGAGCTTCCTGTTTTGGGTGCATGGCGGGGCAAAGCGGATTTAGGGCCATTCGATCGCATCACTCTCCAGAGTGATGGGGGTGAGATGACTGCAGCAGGGTAGCCGTGTCTGGAGATATCGCTGGGCAAATGGATCAATTCTTTTGAGAGGTTGCGGAGCTCCGGAACCCACCGGCGGATGAATTCCCCATCCGGATCTTTCTCCACGGATTGCTTGATCGGGTTGTAGATCCTTGGAATCGAGCCGAAGGTTGTTCCCGATTGCATCTGAAGCTGGCTGTAGTGAATCCCGGGCTCGTAATCGAGGAAGGTCCGGGCGAGATGGGGTGCAAAGCGCCGCCAATCGAGGTTGAGCGCATACGAAGCGAAAGAAACAAGCATTGCCCGGGCTCTGAAATTCAGCCAATTCGTTGCATTGAGCGATCTCATGCAGGCATCGATGAAGGGGTATCCTGTCATGCCAAGGGACCATCTCTCATACCATTTCTCGTTCCAGCCACGGAGCGTTTCGGACGCGGGATTGATGCACCGGAATTCCATCCAGGAGAGGGATTCGAATTTTTGAAGAAAATGATCCCTCCAGCGCAGCCTCCTGTGGAAGCTGTTGCGATGAATGATGCTTCCACGGACCAACGAAGCACCCCGGCGCATGGCCGTGTGGGCGGCATGTCTGGTGGAAAGACTTCCCCAGCTGAAATGGGGTGAGAGACGCGAGCAGGTCTCGTCCCCATGGAGGGGGCTTCCCATCTCGATTCTGTAGCCGCCATGAAGCATGCAGCGCCGGGAAAAGAAACCCTCCATCAGTTCCAGAGCCAGTTTTTCGCCACCACGCTGGCGAAGACTAGACGAGGAGGTGATCAACTTCGGTTCCGCACAACGAGGCGGAACCGTCACAGGATCACGCCAGAAGGTTGGATTTTCGGACTGTTTTTGAGAGAGCCACCCTCGCCAGAACTGCTGGTGAACTGCTTTTTCGGGCGGACGGTTTTTGCCTCTGATGACCGCGTTTTGAAGAAACTCCCTCACCTTGATGCCGTGCTCGAGGCAAAGCCGGAAAACTTTTTTGTCCCTCTCAAACGTCCAATGGTTTCCCGTCTCTTGATGACAGAGAAGTTCCGTCACCTCGTAATGGGCGAAGAGAGCCTTGAGTGTGATCTCGGCGGAGGATGCCTCCGTGATCAGCAGTCGGCACCCTATCTTTTCCAAATCGCCCGATAGATGAAGCAGGCATTCTGCAACAAACTCCCATTGCTCCTCTGAGGCTTTATCCGTAGCCCAGTAATCGGTCTCCTTCACGTAGACCGCGATGGCTCTTTCCCCGTCGGCACATTTTCGGGAAGCCTCCACAAGAGGTGCGTGATCGTGTAGCCGAAGGTCACGTTTCAACCAGACTACCGAGATTCGCTCCCGGAGGTTCATGCAATATTTCGCCTTATTTTCTTGAACTCACCTTTGCAGGCCTCGCTGCAACAGGTGACGGAATCCCACACCCTTTCCCATTTTTTTCGCCAGGCAAAGGGACGACCGCACTGAGGGCAGATTTTCTGAGGCAAGTCGGTCTTCTTCACCGCCTTCCCATTGATCCTCATAAATGGAGTTAAGAGAACCGCAACGCAGATTTTCTGCCTACCGGACGATTCCGCGCTCGCTTGAAGCGATGAAATCAGCCAGCTGACGAACTGATTCCGAACCAGAAAAGTTGGCCCTGAGAGACTCAAGGCCCTGCGATGTGTTGAGGTTACTGCGGTAAATGACCTTGTAAGCCTCCCTGATCTCGCGGAGCGTTTCGGCTGAAAATCCCCTCCTCTCCAACCCGACCATATTGATGCCCCGTACTTCGGCGGGATTGCCATCAGCAATCATGAAAGGGGGGACATCCTGCACGATCTTGGTGCATCCCCCGATGATCGCATGAGCCCCGATCCGGCAGAACTGGTGGACGCCGCTGAGTCCCCCGATCACCGCGTGATCCCCCACCGAGACATGACCCGCAAGGGTTCCATTGTTGGAGAAGATCACGTGATCCCCCACGGTGCAGTCATGCGCGATGTGTGAGTAGGCCAGGAAATTACCATGGCTGCCGATGGTTGTGGTTCCCCCCTGATCGGTTGCGCGATGGACAGTCACGAATTCGCGGAAGCAGTTTTGGTTGCCAATCCTGAGATGGGTCGGCTCGGCCTTGTATTTCAGATCCTGTGAGCGCTGCCCGATGGAGCTGTAGGGATAAAACTCATTGCCGTCACCGATCGTGGTGGGGCCGGCGATGGTGACATGGTTGTGGAGGATGCATCCCTCCCCGAGGATCACCCCGGGACCCACGAATGAGTAAGGGCCCACCGTAGTTGATGGGGCGATCTGTGCCGTAGGGTCAATGATCGCGGTGGGATGGATTCCGAACATTGGGGTGAGATTACTTGTTTACGATTCCAAAGAGCAGGACGCCCTCGGAAACTATATCCCCGTTGACCACGCATTTGCAGGATGCTTTCCCGAGGTTTTTCCGGGCTTTTAGCATTTCAACATGAATGAAGAGGGTGTCACCGGGTAAAACCGGTTTACGGAACTTGACCTCGTCAGCACTCATGAAATAACCGATTTTGCCGGCATTGTCCTCCCTGCGCATCATGGTGATGGAGGCCACTTGGGCCATTGCCTCAAGTTGGAGGACGCCCGGCATGACGGGATGACCGGGAAAATGACCTTGGAAGTAGGGTTCGTTGATCGAGACGCTCTTAACCCCCACGGCTTTCGTATCACCATCAAACTCGACAATCCTGTCGACCATTAGGAACGGGTAGCGGTGAGGAAGGACCCTCATCACCTCCTTGGTATCCATGACTGGCAGGGAAGAGGTCACGGGACTGGGGGCCATGGCAACGAGATCCCGATGATGTTTCACGATGGCTCGGGCAAGCTCCGTGTTCGGACCATGACCCGGCCGCACGGCGACAATGTGACCGCGCATCGGACGACCTGTCAGCGCAAGGTCCCCAATGATATCCAGGATCTTATGACGCACAAACTCATCCTGGAATCGGAGGGGTTCTTTGCTCAGGACGGATTCACCACGGATCACGAGGGCATTTTCGAGACTGCCCCCTTTGATGAGCCCCTTCTCCATCAGGTGCTTGACATCCTCGTAGTGGACGAATGTCCGGGCGGGCGCGATCTCACGCGCGTAGACCTCGGGGGTGATCTCGAGCGAGAGGTATTGCGTGAAGCGTCCATCCGGGCCGACCTGCGTGCAGGAGATTCTGAGACCGGAATGGGGAAAAACCGTCATGATCGAACCGCCGTTCGTCTCCAAATGAATCGGCTCACCCAGTTCCAGGGGGGATCGGGCGGCTTCCTGCTCGACGATCCCGGCTTCCTGAATAAGGGCCACATAGGGGGCTGCGCTACCGTCGCCGATGGGTGGCTCGTTGGCATCCATCTCGATGAGGGCGTTATCGACGCCCAGGCCTGCCAGGGCGGATAGGACGTGCTCGACGGTCTGAATCTTCGCATTGCCCTGCACCAGGGTCGTGGCGCGCTCGACCGTCTTCACATGATCCACCATGGCATCCACCACCGGTTCATCGGGCAAGTCATTGCGGCGGAACTTGTAGCCGTGTCCGACGGGTGCGGGATGAATGGTCAGGGTGACGTGGCCTCCGTTGTGGAGCGTGCCGCCACTCAGGCTGGCGGACTTGGCAAGGGTGCGCTGGTGTTCCATGGAAAAATCTTAGGGGTCAGTGAGTTCTGGTTGAATCGTAGGCAATGATGCCGTCCTTGATTTGAATGCGCCTGTCGGCTAGGGCCGCCACCGCATCGCTGTGGGTTACCATAATAACCGTGGTGGTCCGGCGGGAAGCAATCTTTGCGATAACCTCCAGCACCTGGGAGGCATTCGTACTATCTAGGTTACCGGTCGGTTCATCGGCCAGAAGAAGGGAAGGAGAGTGAATCAGCGCCCGTGCAATGGCTCCCCGCTGCATCTCGCCGCCGCTGAGTTGATGAGGGAAGTGTTCCGCGCGATGCTCCATGCCGACCTGATTGAGCATGGCAAGCGCCTCCTTCCTGACACCCTTCCCATGCTCCCCACGCAGCAACAGTGGCATTTCCACATTTTCCACCAGGGTCATTGCAGGAAGGAGGTTGAAGAACTGGAAAACCATGCCGAGCTTTGTGCGTCGGAATCGGGTCAGGTCATGATCATCGGCACTCTCAAGATGGATGCCATCGACGACCACCTCCCCGCTTGAGGGGTGGTCCAGGCCTCCAAGCAGGTTCAGCAGGGTGCTTTTTCCAGATCCGCTCTGTCCCGTGATGGCAACAAATTCCCCGGGACCGATATCGAGTGATATCGAATCCAGGGCAGCAACCGGAGGGGAGCCATAGGATCGTGAGGCTTTGACGAGATGAATCATGACGTTCACAAATGAATGGACGCTCATGGTTGTTCAAGCCCCCATCCAACTCCCTTTCAGAATTCTGGGCGAAACAGCCGATCTCATCGCAATCGATAAACCCCCCTTTCTTCTGATTCACCCGAGCAAGCCCGGAGGTCCGATGACTCTTTGGGACCGCCTCAGGGAGCTTCTTGCCTACGAGATTGCAAGTGGCGGTCAGGTCTCGCTCATCAATCGTCTCGACCGGGAGACGAGTGGCATCGTCCTTGTTGCAAAAAATTCGCGGGCGGCCCGCGATTGTTCGATGGCGATGGCCCGTGGGGAGATTGCCAAGCAGTACCTTGCCCTCACCGTGGGGTGGCCGGAGTCGGAAGAGTGGAGCGTCAGGAAGCCGATCTTACGATTGGGAGAGGTCGAGGATTCCCGGATCTGGCTGAAGCGGGGGGTTCATTCCATGGGGGTGCCGGCCCATACGGACTTCCGAGTCAAGAATCGGATCATGCATCCGAAGCACGGACCCATCGCACTGGTCCATTGCATCCCGCACACGGGGCGCACCCACCAGATACGGGTGCATCTTGCCCATTCCGGATATCCCGTCGTGGGCGATAAAATCTACGGCCCCTCGGAGGGGTGCTATCTGGAATTCATCGAGACGGGTTGGTCAGAGTCGCTCGCAAAGAGGCTCTGGTTGCCGCGTCACGCCCTGCACTCCTGCTCCCTGAGTGTCACCCTTGATAAGGTCCAGCACTCGTGGAACTCAGATCTGCCCGGTGATCTCCTCCGGTTTCTCGATGGGCTTGAGTGAAATGCCTGATGGCAGGTTGCTCAAAATGGCATCCGCAGCGGATCGCGACGCGATAGTTCCCAAGCCAGAAGGGCCCTTTTTCTCTCCAAGCCCCAACGGTAGCCGTTTAATTTGCCTCGTGAGACAACCCGGTGACAGGGAATAAGGAGGGATATCTCATTAGCACCGACAGCTCTCCCGACGGCCCGGGCTGCCGATGGTCGCCCGATTGCTGCGGCCACTTCGCTGTAGGTTGCTGTGGTGCCAGCACTGATGCGGCAGAGGCATTCCCAAATAGTGAGTTGAAAAGGCGTTCCGATTGCCATCAGGGGAATAGCGGGAGATTGATCGAAGAGACGCGGAATCATTTCATCTGCCTCCGATGCATGACGCAGGATTGATGTCGGCCACTTTGCTTTGAAGGAGGCAATCAGTGGCTGCGGATGTTCCCCGAAATAGAGGGCCAGCAGATATTCCCTTGATTTCAGGATCGCGCATTCACCGAAGGGTGTGCGTGCATGCCCATACTCCAGTTCTCCCTTCGCCCACAGGGCGCGAACTCTGGCATCATGGGGAGCAAGCCAGAGATGCATGCCGGGATCAGGGGATTGCTGGATTGCAACCATTGATTCTGATCAGCACCTCGTTGCGCCTCATGAATCCCGGGGTCCATGGAGGATTGTAGGAGGCAAACATCGGAGCGCCTGCCGTGATAAGATGCCGTTCACTGATCCAGAGGGATAATTTTTTGGCAGCGGCCTCGTTTTGAAGAGTGCCCGCCCGTCCGGAGAACCGGTACGTGGCATAATCTCCCTCCGGCATGGTGGTGATCCTGACGGAAGGATCAGCGGGGCGCGGGACCCCCTTGAGGGCGATCTTCTTGGGAACAACAAAGCTCATCGTTCCCGATTCCACCCCACTCATGAGTACGGGGACGGTCATGGAGATTTTTTCCGATTGCTCGTTGCGTCCTGAGATGAAACGGAAGAGGCGCATGAAGGAGCCATCTGCGCCACGTTGTTTCATGGAGGTGGTGGCGAGGGTACTTTCGGGATACCGGCGGATTTCAAAATCACCCTGCGTTTTTTCGATTCGATAGGCCGGGGATTCATAAGCCTCCCTCTTGCAGGATCCGAAGAGTGTGGAAAGAAAAACCAGCATCAAGGTGATTTTTAAGGGATAACCGGACGTTTCGACCATGATTTTAGATTCCGCGAATGAGTCGCTCGTTCAAAGCTTATTCATGTTGCGCGATGGCTTCCCTCACTCAAGTGAAAGAAGTTTTGTCAGACGCGTTTTTTTATTTTTTAATCCTAACCTATTCGTTTTTCTACCCCGTGCTATTTAGCACATATCCCCCCGCTTGAACATGAACAGAACAGCCCGAGGTTTCGTTGCCCTTGTGATGGTATTACTGCTGTCATCATTATCTGCCTCAGACGCTGGGCAGGCAGTCGGTGCCTCCCCGACACCTGCTCCCTCGGCAACCCCTCATAAATATACCACTGAGGTGCTCAAGTTCGCACAGGCTCCAACTCCTCCCCCCGGAGGGATCCTGATGGTGGGAAGCAGTATTTTCCGGAAATGGGATACCTGTACCAACGATTTTGCCCCCCTTCCCATCACGAACAGGGCATTCGGAGGATCCCGCACGGCCGATCAAATCTACTTTTTCGACCAGATCGTCCCGTCATCCAAACCCGGCCTAGTGGTCTGGTATTGCGGGAGTAATGACATTAACGGCAAGTTGCCTCCCGAAAAAATTCTTCAGCAGACCAAGGAATGGATCTCACGCACACAGGTCGCCCTGCCGAAGGCACGGATCGTCTTGGTCTCGGTTATCAAGGCTCCCCAGAAGCGTCAGGCTGGATATCTCGCCGTGGTGGATGAGGTAAACAAGGGGCTTGTGGCCATCGCTTCCTCAACTCCCGGAGTCTCCTACGTGGATGTGAATCCCCCCTTGGAAACTCCCTCAGGCGAGGCGCGCATGGAGTGCTATGTGGCCGATAAACTTCACATGACCCCCGAGGGTTACAAGGGAATGATCTCGGTAATGCGTCCCGTGATGGAAAGGGAATGGAAGGTCGCCTCACAGAATCAGTGATCAGCTGATAAATCCCTGACCAAATTATGCCCATGCCCACCCAGGAACCCATATTGCAACGCCCTGCGGGCATGACCCGTTACCGCTGGATCATTTGCGGCCTTCTCTTCTTCTCCACGACGTTCAATTACCTTGATCGACAGGTCATCAGCTATCTGAAGGAATTTTTCTGTTCGCCCACGGCCGCGGGTGGTTTCGGATGGACAAATTCCGATTATGCGAACGTGACCGCGGTCTTTACCGCATTTTACGCCACGATGACGATTCTCGCCGGTGTGATTATCGATAAGATCGGCACCAAGATCGGGCTCGCTCTTTCCCTGACGGTCTGGTCGCTCTTCGGGATTGCCAATGCCTTTGTGGGAAGCCTGACCGCGGCGCACATGATCGTCAGAAGTCTCTTCGGAATAGGCGAAGCAGGAAACTTCCCGGCCTCGATCAAGACCGTGGCCGAGTGGTTCCCCAAGAGCGAGCGGGCTCTTGCCACCGGGATCTTCAACTCAGGATCCAATGTGGGCGCCATGATTGCCGCGCTCTTTGTTCCCTGGTGCCTGATTCATTTCGGTGATGAGCATGGCTGGAAGATGGCTTTCATTCTCACCGGTGCGGTCGGCTTCTTCTGGCTGATCTTCTGGTTTTGGCTCTACAACCCGCCCGCAAAGGAGAAGCGTCTTTCGAAGGCCGAGTATGATTTCATCAACGCTGATCAGGAGGAAACCAAGGAGCAGGTTGTGCAAGATGACCGATTGGGGAAGAAACTCTCCCCGACCCTCTTTTCGTTCTCTGGCCGGATGTCGCTCGCCGGGTGTATCGGGCTGCATGTCATGATCCTTTTCTTGGGATTGTTCATCTACTTCATCTCAACGATGTTCCCCAGCCTGGATCACACGACGGCCATAGCTCTCTATGGAACAACGGGTGCCATAGCCCTTCTAGCAAGTCTCTCCGCGCTGACCCGCCGCTGGCATGATATGGTTGCGATCCGGGAGGGATCCATGGGATCGGGAGTCGCTGGCGATGCCCCCAAAACCGGAGTTCTCGGCTATCCTCAGACATGGGCTTTCTTCTTTGGAAAATTCATGACTGACGGCATCTGGTGGTTCTATCTTTTTTGGCTTCCGGATTACCTCAAGAAGCAGTTCGGCATGACCAAGCATGAAGTGATGATCCCGACGTTCATTGTCTACGGAGTGGCGATCGTCGGCAGCATCTATGGTGGTAGCATCCCACTCACGCTGATGAAGCGTGGTATGCCGACCTATCAGGCCCGCATGACGGCGATGTTTCTGATCGCCCTCTGCCCGTTGAGCGTTTTGACCACTCAGTATTTTGCCAACGTGGGCCACTTTGGCCAACTTGCCTCGACGTTTGCTGTGGCGATCATCTGCATCGGTGCCGCTGCCCATCAGGCCTGGTCGGCCAACCTCTTCACGACTGTCTCGGATATGTTTCCAAAAAAATCGGTTGGATCAGTGACCGGTATTGGAGCGATGG
>Ga0208497_1000403_pt1 | contig 21026 bp, 17 predicted proteins | sample CryBogCBE25Aug07_FD_184555 | JGI IMG/M metagenome (GOLD analysis project Ga0208497, IMG submission 184555) | Freshwater microbial communities from Crystal Bog, Wisconsin, USA - CBE25Aug07 (SPAdes) | ecosystem: Environmental > Aquatic > Freshwater > Lake | place: Crystal Bog, Wisconsin, USA...
GGCCAGACCACCTGCGTCGGTATTGGTGGCGACCCGGTCCCGGGCACCAACTTCATCGACTGCCTGGCCGCCTTCGAGGCCGACCCCGAGACCAAGGCCGTCATGATGATTGGTGAGATTGGTGGCTCGGAAGAAGAGCGCGCCGCCGAGTGGATCAAGGCCAACATGACCAAGCCCGTCGTCTCCTACATCGCCGGCGTGACCGCTCCTCCGGGACGAAAGATGGGCCACGCGGGCGCCATCATTTCCGGTTCGAAGGGCACGGCACAGGCCAAGATGGAGGCCCTCGCTGACGCTGGCGTGTACGTCTGCCAGAACCCCACCGAGGCCGGCCAGAAGATGGTCGACATCGTGAAGTCGCTGGGCCTCTAAGAACTTGCCCACGCGTTGCGCCGTCTTGGTGTCGGGGTCCGGCACCATTCTTGAAGCGATGATTGAGGCCGGTCTCGACATCACCGTGGTGATGTCGGACCGGCCCTGTCGCGGCCTCGAGGTGGCGAGCACGGCTGGTATCACGGCGGAGCTGCTGGATCGCAGCGCCTTCGGTGGCTTTGGTCCGCAGTTTGATCGCGCCGGCTACAGCGCGGCGCTGGCCACGGCGCTCGAGAAACACGAGACGCAGCTCGTCGCCATGGCCGGCTTCGGTACGGTTGTCACGAGTGAACTCCACGACGCCTTTCCGGGTCGCGTGTTGAATACGCACCCCAGCTTGCTTCCCCTCTTTAAGGGCTGGCACGCCGTGGCCCAGGCGTTAGCCAGTGGCGCGAGTGAAACGGGTTGCACGGTGCACGTCGCCACCGAGGCACTCGATGACGGTCCGATACTGGCCCAGGAACGGGTCGCTATCGTCCCCGGCGACGATGAACACAGCCTGCATGAACGAATTAAGGCGGTCGAGCGTACGCTCTACCCCGACGTCGTACGACGAGCCATGGCGGCTCTCGAGCAGGGGATGGAACCATCCTCGCTCGCCATCAACCTAAAGGAGCACTAATGCGCGCACTCCTCAGTGTGTACGACAAGACCGGGCTACTCGAGCTCGCCCAGGCCCTCGCCGACTTGAACGTCGAGTTGATTGCGTCCGGCGGTACCGCGGCCGCCCTGAAGGAGGCTGGCATTGCCCATCGTGACGTCAGCGACGTCACGGGCTTCCCCGAAATGCTCGACGGTCGCGTCAAGACGCTGCACCCCATGATTCACGGGGGTATCCTGGCCGACCGCTCGAAGCCCGCCCACTTGGCCGCGCTGGACGAACACGGTATCGGGACCATCGACCTCGTGGTCTGCAATCTCTACCCCTTCACGTCGAACCCCTCAATCGAACTCATCGACGTTGGCGGACCGACGATGGTGCGGGCCGCGGCCAAGAACCAGCACAGCGTTGGCGTCGTTACTAATCCGGCCCAGTACGAGGTCGTGATTACCGAACTGCGTGAGTCCGGTGCGCTGAGTGACGCGACTCGACACCAGCTCGCCCGTGAGGCCTTCGCCCACACCGCGGCCTACGACGCGGCCATCGTGGCCTGGATGGACCGGGGTGGCGCCCTGGGCGACGAACCATCGGCCGTCGACGCCGTGGTGCCGCCGTCGCTGCACCTCACCCTCGAACGGGCCGACGTCGTTCGCTACGGCGAGAACCCGCACCAGATTGGTGCTCGCTACCGCGTCGCCGGTACCTCGCCGTGGTGGGATCGGGTGGAGAAGCACGCTGGTTCGGCGCTCTCGTACCTGAATCTCTTTGATGCCGACGCCGCGTGGCGCCTCGTGCACGAACTGGCCGCTGACGCACCCGGACGGGCCGCGGTCGCCATCATCAAGCACGCCAACGCATCCGGCGCCGCGCTCGGCGCGACGCTGCTCGACGCCTTCTCGAAGGCCCTCGAGGCCGACCCCCAGAGTGCCTTCGGTGGCATCGTAGCCGTCGGTGGCCGACTCGACGACGAGCTGGCCGAGGCCATTGCCGCCGGCCCGCAAGCCGACGTGATTATCGCCCACGAGTTCAGCGAGGGGGCCCTCGCCACGTTGATCGCTCGCCGCAAGGCAACCCGTCTGCTCTCCGCGCCGAGCCCCGAGCCGCTCGGACTGTCGGTCCGCACCTTTGGCGACACGGCCCTCGTTCAAAATGCTGACGAGCTCCTCGTGCCGGTCAGTGAGTGGCGCTGCGTCACGACGGCCCAACCGACGGCCCAGCAGCTCGAAGACCTCCAGGTGGCGTGGCGCGTCTGTGCGCGAACGACGTCGAACGCCATTGTGCTCGCCCGTGACGGTGTGGCCGTCGGTGTGGGTGCCGGCCAACAGTCGCGCGTGGTCGCCGCGTCCATCGCCGCCTCGAAGGCGGGGGAGAAGTCCGTGGGCAGTGCCGCGGCCTCCGACGCCTTCTTCCCGTTCGCGGACGGCCTCGAGTCGTTGACCTCGGTCGGCGTCACCGCCGTGGTGCAGCCGGGCGGATCAGTGCGCGACCAGGAAGTTATTGACGCGGCCAACGCCGCCGGTATCGTCATGATGCTGACCGGCGAACGACACTTTAGGCACTAGGAGTCACCATGGCGGAACTACTCGACGGCAACCGGTTAGCCGGTCGCATCAAGATGGAGTTGGCTGACCGGGCTATGCGCCTGGCCGCGGCCGGCCGACCGGTCGGACTCGGCACAGTCCTCGTCGGCGACGACGGGCCGAGCGCCAAGTACGTTGCGATGAAGCACGCTGACTGTGACGAGGTTGGCATTCGTTCCTACCACCACTCCCTTCCGGCCACCGCGACACAGGCCGAGGTGGAGGCGGTTGTTGATGAGCTCAACGCCGACCCGGCCGTGCACTCGATCCTCGTGCAGTTGCCACTGCCGAAGGGTCTCGACGAAGAAGCCGTCCTGCTGCGCATTAATCCGGCCAAGGACGTTGACGGCCTGCACCCCACCAACCTGGGGCGACTGGTCATGGGCACGCCCGGACCGCTGCCCTGCACCCCGGCCGGCATCGTCGAATTGCTCGCGGCCTCGCACGTCCCCGTCGAAGGTAAGCACGTCGTGGTGATTGGCCGTGGCCTCACCATCGGCCGCCCCCTCTCGCTGCTGCTCGCCATGAAGCGTCCGGGCTGCAATGCGGCCGTGACCGTCGTGCACACGGGTGTTGATGACATGGCCGCGTTGACTCGTCAGGCTGACGTTATCGTTGCCGCGGCCGGCGTCGCCGGACTCGTGACGGCCGACATGGTGAAGCCTGGGGCCGCCGTTGTCGGCGCCGGCGTGAGTTGGGTCGGTAGTAAATTGATGTCGGACGTGGCAGACGACGTGGCCGATGTTGCCGGCTGGATTACGCCGCGCATTGGCGGTGTCGGACCAATGACTCGCGCCATGCTGCTCCGAAACGCCGTGCTCGCCGCGGAGAAAGTGCACTAACGATGACTGACCGCACTACTGATGAGTTTGGCCGCGAATTCGATGTTCGCCCCTGGGGCAACTACACCGTTCTCGATGACCACTGTCACGACCACAAGGTCAAGCGCATCGTCGTGGCACCCGGCAAGCGCCTGAGTTACCAGACCCACTCGAAGCGGGCCGAACACTGGTTCATTGTCTCAGGCGTGGCCACCGTGACCCTCGATGGCGAGGTCTTCGAGCGTACCGCCGGTCAGTCGGTCGAGATTGCCATTGGCCAGGCCCACCGTTGCGAAAACCGAGGTGACCAGGAAGTGGTCTTCATTGAAGTCCAGACCGGCACCTACTTCGGCGAGGACGACATCGTTCGCCTCGATGACGACTTCGGACGGCAGTAGAACTTCGTGCTGATTCACGAATTACTGGCCGCCGGCCCCACGCGATCATTCGAGTATTTCCCGCCGAAGTCCGATGAGGAAACGGCCGTCCTAACCGCGACCCTTCACGAACTGGCCAGCCTGCACCCCTCCTTTGTCTCGGTGACCTACCGCGGTGGTCGCGAGTCGCGCCAGCGGACCTACGACCTAGTGGCGACCATTGAGGCCGAGAACACCACCGCCATGGCCCATCTCATTTGCGTTGGTCATACACGGGCCGAAATGCGCGAGATCCTCGGTAACTACCTCGACGTCGGCGTGCAGAACGTGATGGCCCTCGGTGGCGACATTCCTGTGGACCTCAGTCTGGTGGCCTCGGAGTTCTCACACGCCAGCGACCTCGTCGAGCTGGCTCGAGAGGTCGGGAACTTCTCCATTGGTGTAGCGGCCCACCCGGCCGGTCACCCCCGTTCTCCATCACTGCGCAGCGACCGCGACTTCCTCGCCACCAAGTTGGCGATGGCCGACTTCGCTGTCACTCAGTTCTTCTTCGAGGCCGTCGAATGGCGTCAACTCGTCGCCGACCTCGGCGAACGCGGCGTGGCCAAGCCCGTGCTGCCGGGCATCATGCCGGTGACCACGTTGACTGGTGTGGCCCGCATGGCCCAAATGGGCGCGGCCGTGCCGCCCTCACTCGTGGCGCGACTCGAGGCGGCCGATCAGCGCGGTGGTGCGTCGGCGGTGCGTGCCGAAGGCATCGCTGCGGCTACGGAACTCTGCCAAGAACTTCTCGATGATGGCGCGCCCGGACTGCACTTCTACACCCTGAATCGCTCCACGGCGACCCGGGAGATGCACGCCGCACTCTTCACTGATGACGGGTATCGCCGTTAACAAGAATTCACCCTAGGAAGGGCTGTGAGAGCAGTCATAAGATAGGGAAATGGCTGACAAAATCACAATGAGCGCCGATGGCGTGCTGCAAGTTTCCGACAACCCCATCATCCCCTTCATCGAAGGTGACGGCACGGGTGTTGACATTTGGCCCGCCGCCAAGCTCGTGCTCGACGCGGCCGCGGCCAAGTACGGCAAGAAGATCGAATGGAAGGAAGTTCTCGCCGGCGAGAAGGCCTTCAACGAGACCGGTAACTGGCTCCCCGACGAGACCATCGCTGACTTCCGCGAGTATCTCATCGGCATTAAGGGCCCACTGACCACCCCCATTGGTGGCGGCTTCCGTTCACTGAACGTGGCCCTTCGTCAGATTCTTGACCTCTACGTCTGCCTGCGCCCGGTGCGCTGGTTCCAGGGCGTTCCCTCGCCCGTGAAGCGTCCCGAGGACGTCGACATGGTCATCTTCCGTGAGAACACCGAAGACGTCTACTCCGGCATGGAAGTTGAGGCCGGCACCGCTGCGGCCGAGCAGCTGCGTAGCTACCTCCACGACAACTTCGGTTGGGACATTCGCGAGATGAGCGGTATCGGCATTAAGCCAATCTCGAAGATGGGCTCGGAGCGCCTCATCCGTGCCTCGATCAAGTACGCCCTCGAGCACCAGCGCGAGTCGGTCACCCTGGTCCACAAGGGCAACATCATGAAGTACACCGAAGGTGCCTTCATGAAGTACGGCTACCAGTTGGTCAAGGACGAGTTCAGCGACGTGGCCGTGGGCTGGGACGACTGCGGCGGCAAGCCCGAGGGCAAGCTCCTCGTTAAGGACGCCATCGCCGACATCACGCTCCAGCAGGTGCTGACCCGCCCGGCCGAGTTCGACGTTATTGCCACCATGAACCTGAACGGTGACTACCTCTCCGACGCCCTCGCGGCTCAGGTGGGTGGCATCGGTATTGCCCCGGGCGCCAACATCAACTACGTCTCGGGTCACGGTATCTTCGAGGCCACCCACGGCACCGCACCGAAGTACGCGGGCCAGGACAAGGTCAACCCTGGCTCCGTCTTGCTCTCCGGCGTGCTGATGTTTGAGCACCTCGGCTGGACCGACGCGGCCAACGACATCATCCGCGCCCTCGAGGCGACCATCGCCGACAAGGTCGTGACCTACGACTTCGCCCGACTCATGGATGGCGCGACCGAAGTGAAGTGCTCGGAATTCGCCTCGGCCATCGTCGACCGTCTCTAAGCACGATCTCACCAAAAGGAGCATTATGACTACCCCCGTTCACGTCACCGTTACCGGCGCCGCCGGCCAAATTGGTTACCAGTTGCTGTTCCGCATCGCGTCGGGCCAGCTGCTCGGACCGGACACGCCGGTCGTGTTGCGCCTGCTCGAAATCGAGCCGGCCATGAAGGCACTCGAGGGTGTCGCCATGGAACTCGACGACTGCGCCTTCCCGTTGCTGAGTGGCATTGAGCTCACCAGTGACTTGGCGCACGGCTTCACGAACACCAGCTGGGCCCTCCTCGTGGGATCGGTCCCGCGCAAGGCCGGCATGGAGCGTGGCGACTTGCTGAACATCAACGGTGGTATCTTCAAGCCCCAGGGTCGCGCCATTGTCGAGAACGCCGCGAGCGACGTTCGCGTGCTGGTCGTAGGTAACCCCTGCAACACGAACTGCCTCATTGCTCGTTCCAACGCGCCTGAAGTCCCGGCCGACCGTTGGTTCGCGATGACCCGCCTCGACCAGAACCGTGCCGAGACGCAGTTGGCGAAGCGCGCCGGTGCTCCCGTCAGTGACGTGAAGAAACTCGTCATCTGGGGTAACCACTCGGCGACGCAGTTCCCCGACTTCGCTAACAGCACCATCGGTGGTCGCAAGACGACCGACGTTATTACCGACCGCGCCTGGCTCGAGGGTGACTTCATCACCACCGTGCAGAAGCGTGGTGCCGCGATCATTGAGGCCCGCGGCCTAAGCTCGGCCGCGTCGGCCGCCAACGCCGCCATTGACACGGTCGTGTCGCTGACCACGCCGACTGCCGCCGACGACTGCGTCTCGGTGGCCGTCACCAGCACCGGTGACTACGGTGTGCCGGAGGGTCTGACCTTTGGTCTGCCCATCACGGCCGACGGTCAGGGCAACTGGGCCGTTAAGGAGGGCTTCGAGATCGACGAGTTCGCCGCCAGCCGGATCAAGGTCACGACGGACGAACTGCTCTCGGAGCGCGATGAGGTTCGGGCCCTCGGTCTGATCTAAGTTTCCGACGCATTGCTGACGTGGGCGCCCCTTCGGGGGCGCCTTCGTCATTCAAAAAACGTTCGTAGCAGCGCGTCGACGCTGGCGTCGTTGAGTCGCTCAAGGTCAACGCCGGCTTCCTCAAACTCGAGCGCGGCGCGACCGTTCAACATTGACACCAACAAGACGGCCACGCCGTAGGGGTCGAGGTCTGGGCGAATCCAGCCTTGGGCCTTCGCGTGGGTCAGGGCCGTGATGATGTTGTCGAGCTCGGGAAAGGGGATGGCGAAGAAGGCGGACCGCAAGTCGTCCAGCCCCTCGCTCGAACCAATGAGGAAGGCTCGCAGACGACGCTGGCGCTTAAAGTCGGGGTTCTCGAGAAACCATCGCAACACGGTGGCGACGAAGTCGCGAAACTCCTCGCGGGACGACATCGCCAGGACTTGTTCGACGAAGTGGGGGCCAAACCCGCCCATCACGCGACGGTAGCGCTCGGCCTGGGCCGCGTTGATGAGACCCCGTCGGTCGCCGAAGTGGCGATAGATCGTCGTCGCGGTGATATCGCAGGAGGCGGCAATCTGGTGGACACGTACCCGGGCCGCGCCACTCGTCTCAATGACGTCAATGGTGGCGTTAAGAATTCGTTCTCGGGTCGGAGTCGACATGTATTGAATTCCAGTTTTCGTTACATTGCACGGCGCAAGCGACGGCCGAGTCCGTTGAGCTGACCCCAGCCAATGAGGGCGCCGACGATAACGATGGCGCCGCCCACTGGTTCATACCAGGTCAGGTGTTCGTGCAGGAGGGTGATACCGGCCAGAACGGCCACGAGGGCGGCGGTGTATTCCACCGTGCTGGCGACCGAGCTACCCCAGACCCGCACGGTCGTGAAGTTCCACATAAAGCCCAGGCCACCAGCGAAGACACCGAGGGCGACGACGGCCAGCAGGGAGCCCAACGACGGCATCAAGTGGGACGAGGGCCACAACAGCAGCGGCGCAATGGTTGCCGCACTGGCGATCTGCTGTGCGGCGGCGAGCGCGACGGGATCGAGGCCCAGTGGGGTGACGTGTCGCTTGATGTAGGGGAAGGCGAGGCCGTAGCTGGCGATGACTAAGGCCAATATGGCGAGGGACCAGGGAGAAAACTTCCCAATGCCGTGCCAAATACCGAGCAGAACGAGTAGTCCGACGAAGCCGACAAAAAGACCGGCGAATTGGTGGGGGTGCACCTTTTCGTCACGAAAGATGGTGACGAGGTAGAGCAGGGTGGCCAGGGGAATGATGCCGGCCGTGATGCCCGTGAAGGCCGAGGAGACGTGGGTTTCGGCCAAGGGCAGGAAGATCCCGGGGATAACGCTGGCCAGCAAACCAACGACCCAGAGGTGGCCCCAGGTCGCGCGACCGCGGGGGAGCGGCTGGCGGCGAAGCCGAGCGATGAGCAACAGGGTCGCGGCGCCGAAAAAGCAACGGCCGAATCCCACGGCAACTGGACTGAGAGAGTCGAGGCCCACCTTGATAAGGGCGAAGGTCGATCCCCAAGCGAGGCTGGTGCCCACGTAGGCGCCGAGTGTGCGACGTGTCTCGTGCGGCATTAGAAAATCCTAGGTCGAAATGACACGTCACCCGTGGCGCCCGTTTGTGTCGTGACGCGTACAAGGCAACGATGTCAATTCATGGAGACAACGTTGTACGAATAATTGCTCCACTGATTTTTCGTGATGCGGTGACACCTCGATGAAGAAATGCTTTGGATACGAACGAATTCAGTGACCTTGTGAATGCCGTGAAATTACTGGCGTTTCGACACCCTTGAGTGCGTCGTTCGATGCGGAGTAGTGATCGATTGACGCGTTTGTGGCGGTACTAAAAATATTCACACCACCCTTGCATATGGGTAGTATGTTTCCGGTTCGCCTCAGCGTAGACGCGGTCCAGGGCCCGTACGCAGTGCGAGTTTTCGTCACTTCGTGACAACAACTCGTGACGTGGTTGTGACAATAAAAAGGGAAAACATCTGGTGAGAGCGATGGCATCGTAATGAAAATGCTTCTTCGACGGTTGGGGGTCTACGCCTTTACCGCGTGGGTGACCATTACCGTCAATTTCATTCTTCCCCGCTTGATGCCGGGAAACCCTATTCAGCAGCTGATTGGTAAGTTGACGGGTCGCGTCACCCCCCAGATGATCGCGGCCATCAAGGCCCAGTTCGGCGCCGGTCTTAACCAGCCGATGTACCTGCAGTACTACCACTACCTCGACCAGTTAATTCACGGCGATTTGGGCATTTCGATCACCTTGTCGGCCCCGGTGAGTCAGGTGCTGGCCTCCCAGCTCTGGTGGACGATTGGCCTGATTGGCTTCGCGGCCGTAATCAGCTTCGTCATCGGCACGTCCCTCGGTGTGCTCTTTGGCTGGACCCGTGGATCGCGCATTGACGCAATTATTCCCATCGCCACCTTCCTACAGAGCGTGCCGTACTACTTCCTTGGCACCATTCTCATCATGTTGTTCGCGAGCCGACTTCACTGGTTCCCCCTGATGGACGCCTACGACCCCACGATTAACCCCGGCTGGAGCTGGGCCTACATCGAGAGCGTGTTCCGTCACGGCGAACTGCCCGTGTTGTCGATCATGTTGAGTTCGCTGGCGGGCTGGATGCTCGGTATGCGCAACATGATGATTACGACCGTCGGTGAAGACTTCGTCCTCATGGCCGTTGCCAAGGGTCTGCCCCGCCGCCGTGTCATTTGGCACGCCGCCCGCAACGCCATCTTGCCCTCCATTGCCAACTTCGCCCTCGCGATCGGCCTCTTGGTCTCGGGTTCACTTCTGGTGGAGCAGATCTTCAACTACCCCGGCGTCGGCAACCTGCTCGTCAACGCGGTCGGTAACGAGGACTACCCGTTGCTGCAGGGCATCTTCCTCCTCATTACCTTCACGGTGCTGGGGGCGAACTTCCTGGCTGACATGTTGTACTACGTACTGGACCCACGGACTCGAACTGCGACGGTCAACTAATGAAGTCAATGCAAATTCCCAAGTCGCCCAAGGTGCTCATTGGCGTGTTCATCTTGCTGGTCTTCATCGTGCTCACGGTGATTGGCCCCTGGATTGCGCCGTACAGCCCGAATTCGAACAGCTTTATTCCGAACATGAAGCCCTCGTGGACGCACTGGCTCGGTACTACGACGTTGGGTCAAGACGTGTGGTCCCAGCTGCTCGTCGGTTGCCGCGAGACCATGGTGGTCGGTTTCATTGCCGGTTTCGCCGCCACCGTCTTGTCGATCGTGGTCGGCCTCTCGGCCGGCTACATCGGTGGACGCACCGACGACAGCCTGACGCTGCTCTCGAACGTTTTCCTCGCCATTCCCGGCCTGCCCTTGCTGATCGTGATCAACAGCTACCTGCCGTCGGGTGAGCAGGCCAACCCGCTGGTCATCGGTTTCGTCATTGCCTTGACCGGTTGGGCCTGGGGCGCCCGTGTGCTTCGCGCCCAGACGATGTCATTGCGCAATCGTGACTTCGTCGAGGCCGCGCGCATCATCGGTGAGAGCCGTCGTCGCATCATGTTCCAAGAAATTGGACCGAACCTGTTGCCGATTTTGGCCTCATCGTTGCTCTTCACGATCTTGTACTCGGTCGGTGTCTTTACGACGCTGGCCTTCTTGGGCCTGACCAACGTTTCCGTGTGGAACTGGGGCACCATGCTCTACTGGGCCCAGTCGAACAACGCGGCTCTGGCGAACGAGTGGTGGTGGCTCGGCCCTCCCGGTATCGCCATCGCTCTCGTGGGCACCAGCCTGGCGCTCATCAACTTCGGTATTGACGAGTTCATCAACCCCCGCCTTCGCGCCGGTGGCCTCAGCGCCCGCGGCCGCCGCAAGGCCGGTGTCGCTCGCCGTCCTCGTCTTGGTTACACCCCCGTGCACCGCACGGCGTCGACCCGTCCGGCTGCTTCGGTCGTAGCCCCAGTAGCAGAGGGAAGCGTCCAATGACGGCTGAACAGCAGAACATCCTTGAGGTAACGGACTTCTCCGTTTCCTACGGTTACGGTGACACGGCCGTTCGCGCCGTCTCCGACGTCAACTTCACCCTGGGCACGTCTCACGTCCTGGGCGTGGCCGGCGAAAGTGGCTCGGGCAAGTCGACCCTCGTCTACGGGCTCACGCGCCTGTTGCGCGCTCCCGGTGTCATTTCCGGCGGTGACGTCATCTTCAATATCCCGACCGAAAACGGGGTTAAGCCCTTTGACATGCTGGCCGCGAGCGAAGAGGACATGCGTAATGTCCGCTGGTCGCACATCTCGATCGTGCTGCAGAGTGCCCTGAGTGCCCTCAACCCACTGCGTCGCATCGGACGAGAGTTTGACGAAGTCCTGCGCACGCACGACAAGGGCCTGGACAAGGCGCAGCGCGCCGCTCGCGCCGCCGAACTCCTCGACATGGTGGGCCTTGACGCCGACCGACTCGACAGGTTCCCCCACGAGCTCTCTGGTGGTCAGCGTCAGCGCGTAATGATTGCGATGGCCCTGGCCCTCAAGCCGGAACTCGTCATCATGGACGAACCGACGACGGCCCTCGACGTCGTGACCCAGCGCGAAATTGTCTCGGAGCTCTACGAACTTCGCAAGAAGCTGGGCTTCGCGATGATCTTCATTACGCACGACCTTTCGCTGCTCGTGGAGCTGGCTGACGAGATCATGGTGATGTACGCGGGCCACATCGTGGAGCGCGCGGTCGCGACTGACCTCTACAACACCCCTCGCCACCCCTACACGCTGGGCTTGATGAACTCCTTCCCGCCGCTGCACGGTGAGCGCAAGGTGTTGACCGGTATCCCCGGTTCGCCGCCCGACCTTAAGGCGCTGCCGACGGGTTGCACGTTTAGCCCTCGCTGCCCCTACGCCATGGACATTTGCCGTCAACAGGTACCGCCGCTGAGCACCTTTGACGAGACGGGTCGTCTGGTGGCCTGCTGGCTACACGAGCCATCGGTCGGCGCCGCCGTGCCGGTGGAGTTGTCGAAGAAGAACGTGTCAACGAAGGGAGGTGTGGCATGAGCGACGTAACGAAGGGTCAAGTCCTCCTCGAGGCCAAGGGCCTCACTCGCCACTTCCAGGTTCGCGGGGACGCTGGTCTGTTCTCAAAGAAGCGCACCGTTCGCGCCGTCGACGACGTTGACGTCAGCCTGCGCGCCGGTCACGTGGTGGCCGTGGTGGGCGAGAGTGGCTCTGGTAAGTCCGTGTTGTCACGCATGCTGTCGCGCATTATTCCGCCGTCCGCCGGCGAGCTCTACCTTCGCGGTGAGCTCGTCGACGTCAAGGCGCCCCGGACGCTGGCCTACGCCCGAGAGGTACAGCTGGTCTTGCAGGACCCCTTTGCTTCGGTTAACCCGGTGCACAAGGTGATGCACGCCATTGAACGCCCGCTGTTGATTCACGGGACGCCCAAGGCCGACGTTGTCGCGCGCGCCCACGAAGTACTCGAGAGCGTCTCGTTGACGCCGCCCCAGCAGTACCTTGACCGGTACCCGCACGAGCTCTCCGGTGGCCAGCTCCAGCGCATCAACATTGCCCGCGGCCTTTCGGTCAACCCCCGCGTCTTGCTGGCGGACGAACCGATCTCCATGCTGGACGTCTCGGTCCGCTTGGGAGTCCTTAACCTGCTGCGCGATCTCTGCGACGACCGCAATCTCGCCATTCTCTACATCACCCACGACATTGCGTCCGCTCGCTACATCGCGGACGAGACCGTGGTGATGTACGCCGGCCAGATCGTCGAGCGGGCCACCGACACGTCGATTATCGACGCGCCGGTCCACCCCTACACCCAGCTGCTCGTTAGTTCGGTACCGGACCCCGAGAACCTGGAGAGCCGCCACGACGTGGCCTCCAAGGACGGGGCCTCGGTGCGCTTCAACTACGACGGGTGTCGATTCAGCCCGCGCTGCCCGCAGGCGATGGACATCTGCCACGGCAATCAGCCGCCGGTGACCGAGGTCGCACCCGGACACTCCTCGCGATGCTGGCTGCAGGCGAGCGAAGCACAGCGGTCCGCAGTAACAATTTCCACGAAGCAGGCGTAGAAGTACGCGCCTATGCTGACAAGCAGGGCGCAAAACGAGTTCGAAGTATCAAAAGAGAGCGTGAACACTGGTGGTTTTCCAGCAGTGTTCACACCAGTCGTCACCACAAAAGGGGAGAAATGAAAAGAAGGATTATTACGAGCGTCGTTGCCGTGGCAACCATGGCGGTGGGTCTCGTCGGTGCGTCGGGCAGCTTGAGTGGTGCCTTGTCGAACCCGACCATCCTCACCGAGGAAACCAACGTCGGTGTTACGTTCACCAATAACTTCAACCCGGCCGACAGCCAGTCGACCAGTACGCAGATGGCGACCAACGCCCTCTCGTACGAGCCGCTCATTCAGTACGACTCGCTCAACCCGAAGGTGTCCTACCCGTGGTTGGCCACCAGCGAGAAGTTCAACTCGACCGGCCAGACGGTGACCTTCACGATCAACCCCAAGGCCGTGTGGAGCAACGGAACCCCGTTGACCGCGCAAGACGTGGCGAACGAGTTCAACGCGTTGAGCAACAACGCCGGTCTGAACGTCTTCGGTGTGCCGACGCTGGCCCAGCCCGCGACCTACTCGGGCAACACGGTTACCCTGACCTACGCCACCCCGCAGTACTCCAACATGCAGGCCCTCGGCAGCATCTTGATCTTCCCCGTGGCCGGTGACCCAGGTCTCCCTTCCACCAGCATCATCACGAGCGGTACGGTGACCCTGCCCTACAACAACGTGGTTGGCAACGGCCCGTATCTCCCGTCGAGCTACAACGGTCAGTTGATTCAGTACCGTCTTAGCCCGCACTGGAAGATCACCCCGACGCCGTACGTGACGGGTGTCAACATTCCCTACTTCGCCTCGAACCAGGCGGCGACGGAGTCGTTGGCTGCGCACCAGCTCGACTGGGCCGGTAACGACATCCCCCAGATTCAGCAGACCTTCGTCAACGCTGACCCCAAGCACAACCACTTCTACTACCCGGCCGGCTCGACGGTGACCCTCTGGTTCAACGTCAGCCCGTCGGCGCCGGACGGAAACAAGGACTGCTTGGCTGACCCCAACTTCCGTTACGCCATCTCGATGGCCATCGACCGTAACCAGTTGGCTTCGATTGGTGAAACCGGTTTCGAGTCGCCCGCGACGTCGACCAGTGGCATGACGCCGGCGCAGCTGGCCTACCAGGGTCCCTTCAAGAACAACATCAAGGGCAACGGTTGGACGGCCTCGCAGGTCACCAAGTACCTCAAGTCCAAGGGCTACACCCTCGACTCGGGTAACTACTTCCAGGTGACCACGGCTGCGGCCCAGAAGGCCACCGGCCTCAGTGCCAACACCGAGTGCACCTTCGCCATCCAGGACCCGACCGGGTACTCGGACTACGCCGAAGACGAGCAGTTGATCTCGGCCACCTTGCAGGGTGACCACATCAACGTCAACACCGTTGGTGTGACGACTGGTCAGTGGAACGCGAACGTGTACAACCACAACTTCGACGCCATCATTCACTGGGGTGCCGGTGGCACCAACCCCTACACCCAGTTCGAGAACTGGCTGGACAACCCGGCTAACACCGGTGGCTCGACCAACTACGGTCAGTACGTGAACTCGGCCGCCCAGGCCGCGCTCGTGGCCCTGGCCGCGGACAAGATCGGTACGCCGGCCTTCCAGACCAACGTGAACAAGCTGTCGGCGATTATGACGACGCAGGTGCCGGCCGCTCCGATTCTCTACGGTGCCGACTGGGACGTCTACTCGACCTCACGCTTCACGGGTTGGGTCACCTCGACCAACCAGTACGCCTACCCCGGTCCGGGTAGCAACAGCGTCGGCTTGGTACTGACTCGACTCAAGAAGTCGTAAGGTCCAGTCAATGAAGAATGGGCAGCGCGTGGGAAAACCCGCGCGCTGCCCATTTCTTTATTTCACGAACCCTCGGCCCCCGGCCGACGAATGAATGTCGTACAGTACAACTACTCCTGCAGCGAAAAGGTGAACCAATGAAGAACAATGCATTGAAAGTGCTCTCCGCAGTTGCGACGGCCGCCCTCGGCGTCAGTGCAATTGCCACATCCTCGAGTGCGACGTCGGTCCACACGAAGTACTACGCGTGCTCGAACGCCAACGGGCTCTCCAAGGTCAGCGTCATTGCTCACGCCTGCCCTAAGGGCACCAAGGCCGTTCAGGGCAAGTTCGCGGGAGCTGACCTGTCGAACGTGACGCTGACCGGGGCCAACCTCTCCGGTGCCTTCCTCAAGACGACCAACCTCTCCGGTGTTATTTCGGGCAAGATCATCGGCACGCCGGCGGCGCTGCCGCACGGTTGGCACTTGGTCAAGGGCTACCTGATCGGTCCGAGCGCCAACCTCTCGGGCGCTGACTTCACGGGCGCCAACCTCTCGGGCTTCAACCTGATGGGCGACAGCCTCTACCGAGCGAACTTGACCAACGTCAACTTCTCCGGCGCCAACCTCGTCAACGCCTCGTTGTCCAAGGCCAACATCACCGGAACAATCTTCGCGGGCGCCAACCTCAAGGGCATCATCACCGCCTACGAAGTGGGCACGCCGGCCAGCCTGCCCACCAACTGGCAGTTGGTTGATGGCAACTACGAAGGCACGACCGTGGCGTACCTCATTGGACCAGGAGCCAGCATCGGTGGCGCCCAGCTCAAGGGTTCGGTCTTTTCGAACCTCAACCTGAACGGCATCTACATGGCTCAGGGGAACCTGTCCGGTACGACGTTTGCCGGCGCCACGATGACGAATGCAGTTGTCGCGAGTGCCAACCTCCAGAACGTTGACTTCTCGAACGGTAACTTCACTGGTACGAACTTCTCGAACGCCGACTTCGAAGGTGCCAACTTCACCAACGCTAACTTCACCAACGCCAACTTCAACGGCGCTCGCCTGTTGAGCGTGGCGGGCAAGAACACCGCCAACTTCACTGGTGCTATCTGCCCCGACGGCGTGGCCTTTAGCCAGCTGGGCGAGAACTGCAACTTGTAGTCACTTCCCTCGATGCCCGCCACATCGTGAGGTGTGGCGGGCATTGTTGTTTCTGGCGTGAACTTCAATGGCGTGGCGTTGGTGGGTGCAGCGGCGACCCGGCGCACAGCCGCGGCGAACGCGGGGAAAGTGAGTCCGAAAGAGACAGGTGACGCCGCGAGACTGGGCGACCCCCCTGGCGGCGCCGAGGCGGGTAGTCCCAGTCCAGATTGGAACGCCGTTGAGTTAGCGGGGTAGTCCGAGGCCGACGACGTCGCGAAGGTACTGCCAGCGAACTCGCCAGAACCACGGGCGAGTGAGGGATGCCTCTCGACGTGCCCGAGTAATGCTGATCAGCACGACAGCGCTCGTCAGGCACCACAGAACGGTCGCCAGCAGCCAGAGGATGCCAGCGGTATTCGAGTGGCAGAGAAGGGCACACAGGGCCGTGAGCGCCGTCACTGCTGCACCGCTGCGACCAACCACCACCGCGACGCGCCAGTGCGCAGTGTGACGAAGGTGTTCGACGGGTTCCATAGGCACACCGTAGGGCAAGTGGTGGGGAAATGAAAAACCCCCGCGGGCTGACGCCCGCGGGGGTTTTCCGTGAGAACCGAAGTTCTCAGAACTACTTATGGCTGAGCAGTAACGGCGGTGGTGGTGCCGACGCCGTCGTACTTGTAGTAGTGGATCCAGTTGATCTTCATCTGGGACTCTGAACCGTTAGGAGCGATCGGCGAGGAAACACCACCGATGGCGTTGTTCAGGATGATGAAGAACGGCTGGTTGAACGGCCAGTCACCACCGATGGAGCTGATGGCGGTACCGGGGCCGTAGGTGGCGCTGGTGGTCTTGTGGGTCACTGGCGAGATGATCGTCTGGGTAACCTGAGCGGTCTTCTCGTTGTAGGTGTCACTGGCCCAGGCCTTGCCGTCGAGGATGAAGGTAATGGAGTCCTTCTTCCAGAGGATGCCGTAGGTGTGCCAGCCCGAAATCATCGAGGCACCAGTGATCGGAGCAACCTGGGTCAAGCCGTTTCCTTCAGCCCAGTCCGTTGCGGTGCCGGGGATGTTGGAGTGGATCGTGGCCTGGTCCTGCTGGTTGTTCTGCAGGCCTTCGGCAATGTCGAGCTCACCACAGTAGGGCCAGCCGGTGTCGACAGCGCCAGACGAGAAGTTCTGACCCATCATCCAGAAAGCGGGCCAGTTGTACGAACCGGTCGGCATCCAGATGCGAGCTTCGAGCTGTCCGTACTGGAAGGTGGCCTTGTTTTCAGTCCAGATACGGGCACTGGTCCAGGTCGCACCCATGGGCTGCGAGGCAGTGTTGCAACCAGGGTTCGTGGTAGCCACGCACTTGGCGGTGATCACCAGGTTGCCGCTGCCGTCAGTGGAGACGTTGGCGGGCGACGAGGTGTTGTTTTCAATCTCACCCGTACCGTAGGTACCGTAACCAGTCACCGGCGTCCAGATGTTGGAGTCAGGCGAGGTGCCCGAAGCGGCGTTGAAGGTCTCGGACCAAATCAAGGAACCGGCGGGGGTGGTGTCGAAGTTCTGGGTGGGCAGCGTGGCCGACGGAGCAGCGGTCGTGGTGGTCGTCGGAGCAACCTTGACGCCGGCGTTCCACTCGAGCTTGTGCTTGCCCTTAACGGTTACCTGCACGCAGGTGTACTTCAAGCCGCTGTAGTTAAGGGTCAGGCCCTTAACCGGACACGAGGTGCCCTTGAGTGATTTTCCGGCGGCTCCCGCCGAAAGGACGGTGCCGGAGGCTGCCAAGACAACCGCGGCAATAACTATTGAGGTTTTTGTTCGCATGGTTTTCACTATACGAGAGGAATCTTTACTGAATCATTACTTTTTCCGTTCGACTCTCGAAAATCACAATGACAACGATGTCAAATGTGAGGGTCATCGTTGTCATCAGATTTTCTTATTGAAACTGCCCTTTCGACGTGACAGTGGTGATGTGAATGACTTAACGTAGGGGACGCTGACACAACGAGCGGTCAATCCGATCGTTGGTGGCACATAGTTCACGCAACATAAACAAGGGGAGAAATCACTAGTGCGCAAACGACTGTCGAAAGTAACAACGATTTCACTGGGCGCTTCGCTGCTCTTCGCATTCGGCACGGCGCCGATGGCGAACGCCAGCACCATGGCCCAGAAGACGTTGAAGATTTCCAACACGAAATTGACCGGTGCTGTGGGTACGCAGCTCAAGGTCACCACGTCAGGTGGATCGGGCAGCGGCGCCGTGAAATTCACTGTTAAGGGTGCGAACTGCACCATTGGCATGACCTCAGGAGAACTCAAGGCCACCGCCGCGACGACGTGCACCGTCACCGCGACCAAGGCCGCGAGCGGCTCGTACAAGGCAGCAACCTCGGCTGCGGTGAAGTTCGTCTTCTCCCTGTCGCAGGCCGCCTTCCGCATCACCAACACAACCCTTTCGGGTGAGGTCGGTGCCCCCATCATCGTGACCGCCGCTGGCGGCTCGGGCTCGGGTGCCGTGACGTTCAACACGACTGGTTCGGTCTGCTCGATTAACTCGAGCACCGGTGCCTTGACGGCTGGTGCCGTTGGCTCCTGCCCCGTGACGGCGACCAAGGCCGGTAGCGGTAGCTACCCGGCAATCACGTCGGCTCCCGTGACGTTCCACTTCACCACTGGCACTCAGGCCACGTTGACGATTGCTAACACCACGTTGACCGGCAACGTCGGCACGCCCCTCGCGGTGACGACGTCGGGTGGTTCGGGCACGGGCGCCGTTACCTTCACGGTGACGGGTTCGGGCTGCACCATCAACGCCTCGTCGGGCTCCTTGACTGACTCGGCCGCTGGCACCTGCGTGGTGACGGCTGCTAAGGCTGCTGACGCCAACTACAAGGCGGCAACGTCGGCTCCCGTTACCTTCACCTTCGCCGTTGGCGGCGGTGGTGGCGGCAGCGACACCCCCACCTTCAACAACCCCGACACGGCGGTCTTGACCAACATCACCGGTACCGATGGTGCGCAGATCAACGACACCGTGAACGGTGACGCCTGGTTCATCAACCAGTACTACTCGGCCACCGACCACTGGTACGAGAACTACATTGACGCTGGCGCCACGGTCACGATGACCTGGCAGGTCAACGGTTCGAACGGTCAGCCTTTGGCTAACCAGCCCGTTGCCCTTACCGACAACCTGGCCTACGCCTGCACCGTTGGTACGACGTGGACTGACGCGAACCTGAACATCAACCCCGGTTGTGGTGGCGGTACGCAGGGCACCGAGTCCGGCACGACCAACGCCAACGGCGTGGTCACCTTCACCGTGACGAACACCAACACGGCCACCGGCGCTCGTCCGGCCGACATGACCACCACTGGTGGTGCTGAAAACAACGAAAAGACCTACAACTGGACTCGTTTCGTTCTTCAGGTCGGTACCGACACCTTGACGGCTAACCCCAACACCACGGTTGACCAGGCCACTGACCTGGTTGACGTCATCGTTATCCCTAAGGCGTAACGAGGGGCGTTGTAACACGCTGGTCCGCCTCCTTACGGTCTGTCTTCGACAGGTCCGTAAGGAGGCGGACTTTTTCGCATCACCACCTCCGCAATTGTGCGGCGCCGTCCATGGGCCGTCGCGTGGGTGAAGTAAGTTTTTGAACTGCAGTGCCCGCTCGGGCTGCCCTCGGGGCGCCCGGGTTTTTAACCGAGACCACTACGTACCGAAAGAACCTGATGTCTTCAGTCAATCCTTCCCCGCGCTCTTTTCCCGATGGCTTCATCTGGGGAACCGCTACCGCTTCGTACCAAATTGAGGGCGCCGTCGCCGAAGATGGCCGCACCCCGTCGATCTGGGACACCTTTAGTCACACGCCCGGTCTCGTCACGAACGACGACAACGGCGACATTGCCTGTGACCACTACCACCGCGTCGACGAAGACCTCGACTTGCTGGCCAAGCTCGGTGTCGGTGCCTACCGTTTCTCCATCGCGTGGCCCCGCATTCTCCCCAACGTCACGGGACCCGTCAACCAGGCCGGTCTGGACTTCTACCAGCGGATCATTGATGGTCTGCACGACCGTGGCATCACGCCGCTGCCCACGATGTACCACTGGGACCTCCCGCAGTCGCTGGAAGACAAGGGCGGCTGGGTTAACCGTGAGACGGCCTTGCGCTTCGCCGACTACGCCGCCGTGGTCCTCGAGGGTCTCGACGGCATCTCGAAGTGGACGACCTTCAACGAGCCGTGGTGCAGCGCTTGGTTGGGCTACGGTTACGGCCACCACGCACCGGGCCGCACCAGCATCGGTGAGGCCGTCGCTGCGACCCACCACCTTCTCTTGGCCCACGGCCTTGGCGTGCAGGCCGCTCGCAGCCTCCGCCCGGACGTCGAAATCGGGTTGACCCTGAACCTCGGCGTTATCCGCCCCGGTACGCAGGAAGAAGTTGACCTGGCCGCCGTTCGGCGGGCCGATGGCAACCAGAACCGCATCTACCTGGACCCGCTCTTCAAGGGTTCCTACCCCGAGGACATGCTGGCCCACTACGAGGGCAAGGAGCCGGGCTTCACGGTGGTCCAGTCGGGCGACCTCGAGATCATCTCGACGCCCATTGACTTCCTCGGCATCAACTTCTACAGCCCCGGCACTGTTATGGCGTCGGGCCGTGAAGACGAGGCTCGCGCCGCCGGGTACAACGTCGGTCCGAAGCCGGAGTCGGACGCCGGCAACGACCTGCGCCTCCTGGGTGTCGAGACCCCCGGTCGTCCTAAGACGGCTATGGAGTGGGAGATCGACGCGACGGCGCTGCGTGAATTGCTCGTACGCATCAAGGACGAGTACACGCAGATCCCGCTCTACATGACCGAGAACGGTGCGGCCTTCGACGACTACGTCAACGCCCACGCCGAGGTTCGTGACCCTAAGCGCATCAAGTACGTCCACGAGCACCTGACGGCCTGCCTCGACGCCATCGATGACGGCGTCAACCTCCAGGGCTACTTCCTGTGGAGCTTGATGGACAACTTCGAGTGGGCCTTTGGCTACTCGCGTCGCTTCGGCATCGTTTGGGTCGACTACGACACCGGC
>Ga0208497_1000407_pt1 | contig 20897 bp, 4 predicted proteins | sample CryBogCBE25Aug07_FD_184555 | JGI IMG/M metagenome (GOLD analysis project Ga0208497, IMG submission 184555) | Freshwater microbial communities from Crystal Bog, Wisconsin, USA - CBE25Aug07 (SPAdes) | ecosystem: Environmental > Aquatic > Freshwater > Lake | place: Crystal Bog, Wisconsin, USA...
GTTAAAAATTCTGGAAAGGTAGTGGCTGCTGTTATTCCAACCCAACTATCTCAATCATTTGTTGGTATTGCTATTCCTGAATTATGGAAAAATTATACAACTAAAACAGATACATTTAATCCACCGCCTCCACCACAGGCGCAACAATAAGGAGCAAGCATGCCTACTACACTATACAATAACATTACTATTACAGGTCAAAATGCATTATCTCAACCAGTTACACAAATTTACAAAGGTTTTAGTACAGTAAATACCACTACTCAAAATTTTAAACTATACGATTTTGAGTTAATCAAACAAGATTTGCTCAATAGTTTTTACGTTCGTCAGGGCGAACGATTAATGCAACCTACGATAGGTTGTATCATTTGGGACTTGCTGTTTGAACCGTTAACTCCACAAATACAATCTCTTATTACACAAAATGTTGAAGCGATTGTTAATGCTGATCCTAGGGTACAGGCAAGTAATGTGACAATTACACAATATGATAATGGATTACAAGTAGAGTTTTCTTTAAAATTTACCCCGTATAACCTGCAAGAAAACCTACAATTAAAGTTTGATCAATCTAATGGATTGTCATCTTCTACGCTAACTTTATAAAATACGCACATAATTTTATCTAATAAATACACTTATTAGGACAAATCATGAGTTCAACAAGCAGACAGAATAATCTTTTATTAGCTGAAGATTGGCAAAAAGTATACCAATCATTTAAAAACGCAGACTTCACAAGTTATGATTTTGATAACTTGCGTCGCACAATGATTGATTATATCCGTACTAATTTCCCAGAAGATTTTAACGATTATATCGAGTCTAGCGAATACCTTGCCCTAATCGACCTTATTGCGTTCGTGGGCCAAAGCATAGCTTTCCGTGTTGACTTAAATGCTCGTGAAAACTTTTTAGAAACAGCCGAACGTCGTGATAGTATTTTAAGACTAGCACGATTAGTTGGCTACAATGCCAACAGAAATCAAGCCGCAACTGGGCTATTGAAATTCAGCACAGTAAGTACAACTGAAAATGTTATTGACAGTAACGGACTAAATTTATCAGGACAAATTGTTTCTTGGAATGATCCTAGTAATCATAATTGGCACGATCAGTTTATTAAAATATTAAATGCGGCGTTCCCACAACAGCAACAATTTGGAACACCTTTAGATCAATCAACAATTTATAACGTACCGACAGCTCAGTATAGATTTAATTCAAACACTACTAGTATTCCGATATATGCCTTTACTAAAACAGTAGCTGGCCAATCGATGCCGTTTGAAGTTACTAGCACTACTTTTAATGGTGAAAGTTACATATATGAAGAGCCACCTAAGTCAAGTAACCAAGTAGCCTGTATATACAAAGATGACGGGTATGGTGCGGGTAGTGCAGGTACTGGTTTCTTTTTTAATTTTACACAAGGTACATTGAATCAAGGTTCTTTTACAGTTACTAATCCTAGCAGTAATGAAACTATTAATCTAGCATCACACAATATTAACAATACAGATATATGGGTATGGCAATTAGATAAAAATGGCAATGAAAGTGTGTTATGGAAACAAGTTCCTGCATTGACTGGAAACAATATTATCTATAATAGTTTAAATGAAAATATTCAAACTATTTACAGCGTTACTACTCAAGCAAATGATTCAATAACATTGAATTTTGCAGACGGCACATTTGGACAACTACCATTAGGTAATTTTAGAGTCTATTACCGTGTGAGTGTTGGATCAACCTACATAATTAATCCTAGTGATATCACCAGTGTATCAATTAATATTCCTTATGTATCTGCTAACAATACAACTGAAACACTAACGGTTACATTAAACTTAGCTAGCTCGGTAATTAACGCCACGGCATCTGAATCAAATGCCAGCGTTCAGCAAAACGCACCTCAAACTTATTATACACAAAACAGAATGATCACAGGTGAGGATTATAATATCAGTCCTCTTAGTGCAAATCTTCAAGTTTTAAAAGTAAAATCGATAAACAGATCTAGTAGTGGTATCAGTCGTTATTTTGATCTAACTGATCCTACTGGCAAATATAGCACAACAAATCTATTTGCCGATGATGGTATTATATACCAACAAGTTTACGAAACTGGTACAACTTTTACCTATGTAACACAGCTTGATATACAGGGTGTAATTAATAATGTTGTCCAGCCTATACTTGAAGATCCAAATGTTCGAAATTTTTATTATCAAAATTTCTTAAATGTCATTGCTCCGGGGTTGACAGTATCATGGAACAGCGTAACATCGGATAGCAATCAATCAACAGGATATGTACAGAACATTTCAGACGGCTCACCACAAAAAATTGGTCCAGGATACACTTCAACTGATTTAATTTATATAACGCAAGGCGCAACTATTAAATTTGTAGCACCATCAGGCAAGTACTTTAACACTAATGCAAACAACTCATTGGCTAATATTCCAGCATCGGGAATTATACCACCAGGCGGAATGTCTTATATTTGGGCAAGAGTAATCAGTGTATCGGGAGATGGTACAGCAAACAATACTGGTGTGCTTGCTTCAGGAGCAGGCCCTATTGTGTTAAGTAAAGCAGTTCCAGCTAATTCACAACTGATATCAATTATTCCGGAATTTTCTACATCATTGTTATCTAGTGTTCAGACTCAGATAATTGATTTAGTGTTAGCAAACGCATCTTTTGGATTACGTTATGATGCACCAACTCAAAGCTGGCAAATTGTATTTGAAAACAATGTTAATTCATCTGGCGGATTTAGTTTAGATTATCAAGGTGATACAACCAGCACTCAAAGAGATGCTAGTTGGTTTTTATTGTTCACCACTGATACAGAAACATATACAATTACAACACGAGCTTTAAGATATGTATTTGAAAGTGATGCTGAACTTACTTTTTATTTTAATGGTAATACTAAAATTTATGACACCATTTCAAGCAATACTATTTCCGATACTGTAAAAATTCTAAATATTAATACGCAACCATATCCTTCTAACAATTCATTTAGTGTTAACTATAATTGGCAAATTGTTAGCGAGTACATTGGTCAAGACGGTTATATTGATCCTAAAAAAATTGTTATAACATTCTCAGATCCTACAGATTCGGGTGTAGTTGATAATCCACAGATGTTTACTGACATTGTATATCCAACAGTTGACGTAGAACCGTTAACTAGATATGTTGTAGAACAAAAATATGAAATATCACTAGGACAGGAAGACTACAAATATGTTACTAACGATTCAGCTAATGGCCCAGTAATCATACTGTCAACATATAATTCTGTTTATCCTTTGACAAAATGGACCAACGGTCAATACTTTTATTTTGTAGATACACAAACAGTTGAACAATATCTTAACGGAGCATTGAATCCGACTCTAGATTATAAAGTATACGCTGGAAGAAGCAATTTACGATTCCAATATACTCATAGTGCAGACTACGACAGTCGCATTGATCCAGGTTCAAGCAATATAATGGATGTATACATACTAACACAAGACTATGATACTTCATTTAGACAATGGATAATCAATGGTGCTCTTAATGATGGTAGTCAACCTCTTCCTCCAAGCTCGGACGAATTGAATACATTATTGTCGCCTAGTTTAAATTTAATTAAATCTATCAGCGATGAAATTGTTTATCATCCTGTAAATTATGTATTGTTATTTGGAGCACAGGCTGATCCAAGTTTGCAAGCAACATTTGAAGTGATGATAAATCCTAGTTCTACAGCATCAAGTGCAAATGTCATTTCAAGAATTGTTATTGCAATAAATCAATTCTTTGCGTTAACTAACTGGGACTTTGGAGATACATTCTATTTTACAGAGTTGTCAACTTACGTAATGCAAAAACTAGCACCTGATATTATTGCGTTTGTAATTGTACCAACACAGACAGGACAATATTTTGGAAGTCTATTTGAAATACAATGCCCTAGCAATTCAATATTTTTGAGTTGTGCTACGGCTAACAACATACGTGTTGTATCCGGATTAACACCAACTAATCTTAAAACAGTAACAGGCGCCGCACTAGCAACTGCGGCAAGCAACCAACAAATAACCAGCGCAAATTATGGGGCAAATAGTTAATGGCTAATAGTAATATCCCAACTGGAGCAGGGCTAAGTGTAAACTTTTTACCTGACTTTTATCAAACTTCAGCTAACAAAAAATTCCTTCAATCAACAATTGATCAGCTGTATCAAAAAGGTACAGTTACAAAAACTAGCGGATTTATTGGACGCGAAAATGCAAAAGCCGCCACTGGTGAAGATGTTTATGTGCAGGCTGCCGATCAAACACGCCAAAATTATCAACTAGAACCTGGAATGGTTGTCCAGGATGTATTAGGTAATGTAACGTTTTTTAAAGATTACATTGATTATATAAATCAATTAAATGTGTTTGGTGGTAATACTGCTAACCATGCTCGTCTAAACACTCAAGAAATGTATTCTTGGGATCCGCACATTGACTGGGATAAATTTGTTAATTTTCAGAATTATTATTGGTTGCCTTACGGTCCTGATATTATTACAATTCACGGCCAGTCTACAAATGTAGCAAGTACATACACAGTAGAAATACAATCTGAAGGAAATACCAATGAATATTTGTTTACCCCAGACGGTCTAACTTTAAATCCTACTTTAAAATTGTATAGAGGACAAACATATACTTTTAAGATCAACAGTCCCGGCAATCCATTTAGTTTCATGACGGCTCGATCTGTTGATATTCGTAATCGCTATAATATTTCAGGTATAAGTTCTAATGGTGTCGAACTTGGAAACATTACATTTACAGTTCCAAACAATGCACCGTCTGTATTATTTTATCAAAGCGAAACAGATATTAACTTAGGTGGCGTTATTGAAATTTTTGATATTAATAGTGCATCAAGTTTAAATGTTACATCTGATATTCTTGGAAAAAATACGTACACTCTTACCAGCGGTATCTCTTTAAGCAACGGAATGAAAGTTGCATTTTCAGGAAACGTTACTCCAGAATTGTACGCTACTGGTACATACTATGTTGAAGGTGTAGGCTCTTCTATTAAATTAATACCTACAAGTATTTTAGAAATAGTAAATCCCTATACAAGTAGCGAACAAATCCAATTTGATTCAATACCGTTTGATGCTGAACCATTTAGTGATGCATCGGGATTTGCATCAACCCCTGACTATATTGTAGTTAATAGAGCCAGTCGAGATCATAATCCATGGGCACGATACAACAGATGGTTTCACAAAGATGTTATAAATGCATCTATTGTTGCAAACGGTGATACACCGTCATTAGATCAATCTGCTCGAGCAGTTAGACCTATTATAGAATTTGAAGCAGATTTGAAATTATTTAATTTTGGAACAACTGCAATAGATGATGTAGATTTAATCGATACTTTTACTTCAAATGCATTTTTATCAGTTGAAGGTTCATTGGGTTATAATATTGACGGCGTTCAATTATCTGAAGGTATGAATGTAATTTTTACAGCTGATCTAGATCCTCTTGTAAAAAATAACATCTACAAAGTTACATTTGTTAATATTCAAGGTCGTCGACAAATTCGATTGGTAGAAGTTGCTGTTCCGACATTTAATCAAACAACCACTATTTTGCAAGGTAAAATTAATCAAAGTAAAACATATTGGTATAATGGGTCAACCTGGATAGTCGGGCAACAAAAATTAACAACTAACCAACCCCCATTGTTTGATGTTGTAGATAGTAGTGGAATTAGTTATAGTGATACTTCTGTTTATAACGGTTCAACATTTTTAGGAACTACTATATTTTCTTATAAAGTTGGAACAGGTTCTAACGATACTGTATTAGGATTTCCATTAAGCTATCAGAATGTTAGTAATATTGGAGATATTGTTTTTGACTTTACTCTTGCAACAGATGTATTTCAATATAAGACTTCAACTTCTGTGTTAACAAAAGCAGTTGATGTTGGGTATTTGTCTACATTAGATTACGGTGGTAATACTGTGTATGTTAACGGTTGGCAAATCTGCAAAACAAAACATGTACAAGCAGGTGTTAGAATTTATAAAAATTCTGGATTAACTAATAATTTCAGTATCGATATATTTGATGACATTACTAATCTTTCAGATTTATCAATTAAAGTTTATATTAACGGTGTATTTTTAAATAGTACACATTATTCTGTTACAGCAGACTCAGTACACTATAAAATAGTATTAAACACTCCTATATTGCTAACAGATGTTCTGACTATTAGAACATTTGCGGCACAACCTATTAATAGTAATGGGTTCTACGAAATTCCGTTAAATTTACAAAATAATCCTTTAAATGATGCGATAGGTACATTTACGCTAGGCGAAGTTTCTGCACATTTAAATTCTATTGTAGAAAATATAGATAGCTCAACAGCAAATATTCGTGATATTGGTAACATTACGCAGTACGGCACTAAATTTGTACAACATAGTGGACCATTGAGTCTTGGAATATATCATATAACTTCTGAGTCAAACAACATCGTCAAGGCTATTGAAACTAGCAGAGACGACTATGGAACATTTAAAAGAAACTTTATTGTAACTGCAAGTTCTTTAGGAGTCGATGGTGATCCTGCAACTATTACAGATCTAGTCTTACAAAAAATAAATGCAAACAAACCAAATACTGCTCCGTACTATTTCAGCGACATGGTACCATACGGTGCTAATATTACGACAAATTTAGCAGTTGTTGATTATAGAATTAGAACTTACCCATTGTCTACAGTGTTTAGTTTAGATACGTTATCAAATAAAGCAGTTGGAGTATATTGGACATCTAATGGGGTAAAAACACAACTGATTCATGGAAGAGATTATACATTTAGTAATCAGGCAATGGTTGTAATAGATTCTTCAGTAAAACTGTTAACAGGTGATACTATTACAACAGTTGAATATGACTCAACCGATGGTTGTTTTGTACCAGCTACTCCTACTAAATTAGGAATTTGGCCAGCGTATACTCCACAGATATACACCGATACCACTCTAGTAACTCCTCGAGTGATGATACAAGGACACGATGGTAGTCAGTTATTAGCATATGGTGACTATAGAGATGCACTAATTTTAGAATTAGAAACTAGAATTTTTAATAATATTAAAGTTAAGTATGACTCAACGATTTTTGATATCCACGATGTTATACCAGGTTACTCTAGATCTAGTGATTACAGTTTAGCAGAATTTAATCAAGTACTTGCTCCAAGTTTTTATAAATGGTCAAGTCTTGTAGGAGTTGATTTTTCATTACCATTGACTTACGATAGAAGCAATCCTCTTACCTATAACTATTCTGCTGATACCGCTCCAGATGGTACCGCCATTCCGGGATATTGGAGAGGAATTTATCGATATATGTTAGATACTGACCGTCCTAATTTGTGTCCTTGGGAAATGTTAGGTTTTAGTATTTGTCCTAATTGGTGGGTTAGTGTATATGGTCCTGCACCCTATACCAGTGATAATTTAATCATGTGGAAAGATATTGCTAACGGTGTTGTAAGAGAACCCGGCGTTCCGGCAGTGACATTAACAAAATATATAAGACCATTTTTACTAGATCACCTGCCAGTTAATGAGGAAGGTCTACTGATTAGTCCGTTAGATTGTGGATTAGCAAATGGTGTGATTGTTACCAATACTAGCGGTAATTATGTGTTTGGTGATATAGGTCCGGTTGAAGCTACCTGGCGCAGAAGTAGTTATTTCCCATTCAGCGTGTTAATAACAGCGATGTTATTAAATCCTGCCAAATCTTTTGGTGTACTTCTTGACAGATCGAGAATATCTAAAAACCTAGCTGGCCAATTGATCTATACCGAAACAGGTTTACATATTAGACCAAAGGATATTGTATTGCCAAGTGTGTATTCTAGTAAAACTCGAGTACAAACCGCAGGTATTGTTAATTATGTAATTGATTTAATTTTAAATTATGTATTCAGTAATAACTTAGTATCGTATAACGCATACAAATCTGATTTAGAAAATATAACTCCACAATTAAGTTATCGTGTTGGTGCATTTACTAATCAAAATCAGTTTAATTTATTACTAGAAAGTAAAACGCCATTAGCTACCGGCAGTGTCTTCATCCCATCAGAAGACTATACTGTATTTTTAAATACATCTAGCCCAACACAAAAATTAACCTATAGCGGTGTAATTATTACACGTATAGCCAATGGATACGAAATAAAAGGTTATAGTAAAACACAACCATACTTTAAAGCCTATCAATCATATCCAGGCGGAACCTTAGTTAAAGTTGGTGGAATTTCTGAAAGTTATGTTACATGGACTCCTAATCAACAATACATTACTGGACAAGTAATTAAAAACGGAAGTACTTATTACAGAGCGACATCTACGTTTACTTCAGAAGCTACATTTGACATAGCTACTGTGGTTGCACTAACCTCATTGCCTTTAGTAGGCGGAGTTGATGCAATATTTAGAACAACGTGGGATCGTTCAACCACGATTAATTTTCCATACGGAACAGTCTTATCCTCAGTCCAGGATGTTGTTGACTTTTTACTAGGTTACGAACAGTGGTTAATGTCTCAAGGTTTTATATTTGATACATTTAACAACAATTTAGCATCAGTGGCGAATTGGTCAACTAGCGCAAAAGAATTTATGTTCTGGACAACACAGAATTGGTCAAGTGGTCAAAATACTTGGAGTGAATGGTTGCCCAACCAAGCATACCCTTACGGATCAGTAGTAAAATATAATGGCGAATATTACAGCGCATCTTACAATTTGCCAACAACTAATATTTTTGAATTTGCAAATTGGACAGCATTACCTGGATTAAGCAATGTTGGCGCCGGAGTTATAAGTTTGAGTCCATCTGCTAACGGTATTACATTTACAACTAAATTAACTGTAGTTGATGATATCAGTAATCCGTTTAACAATTACGAATTTTTTAAAGTTGACGGAACTCCGTTACAGCCAAGTCAATTAGATAGTTATAGAGAAGGTAACACTATTAGTTACAGTCCTCGAACATCAGATGGCATATACTGTGCAAGTTTCTATTTGATACAAAATGAACATGTTATTATTATTAACAATGTTGACATGTTTAATGATGTGATCTACAATCCACCTAGTGGCTACAAACGAGACAGAATTAAAGTTTCAGGATATTTAACCAATGGATGGTACGGCGGACTAGACATTCCTGGATTTATATTTGATCAAGCACAGATAGCAGTATGGCAACCTTGGCAAGATTATAATATGGGAGATATTATTAACTATCAAGGAAACTATTATAGCTCTATTACATTTACAGCAGGAACAGCGTCCTTTGTAGCATCTAGTTGGTCTCAATTATCTAAAAAACCTAATCCTCAAATATTGCCTAACTGGACAAATATTGCAACCCAGTTTGCAGATTTTTACAGCCTTGATGTTGATAGTGTTGATACAGCACAACAGACACTAGCACAGCATTTAGTTGGATACCAAAAACGTCAATATCTTGACAATATTATTCAAGATTCAGTTAGTGAATTTAAATTTTATCAAGGTATGATCCGAGACAAAGGAACACAAAATGTTTTAAATCATCTATTCGGTGTTCTAACAGCAGATAGAAAAGAAAGTTTAACATTCTACGAAGAGTGGGCATTACGTGTAGGCCGTTACGGCGCTGCCAACGCATTTGAAGATTTAGAAATAGTAATAACTCAGTCTGAAGTTAAAAATAATCCTCAAGGGTTTGTTTTAACATCGAGAGTTGATAATACTCTTAATAGTTTTATCTTACAAAAAACTCCTAACGATCTATATGTTAAGCCACTAGGATATAATTCTACTCCTTTCCCTGTACTAAAAAATCCAATGCCTCTATTGCGAAGTGCAGGTTATGTAGATAAAACTGACGTAACTATTAGTCTAGGACATTTATCTGATATTACTTCTTATAATATATCCACATTGTCAAACGGCCAATATGTTTGGGTAGCTTTTGATAATGCAGGGTGGAATGTTTATAGATTTACAGATTTAAAAATTAGAGTAACTGATGTTACCTATGCTAACAAAATATTGATAATTACGTGCGAGAATATTGTACCTCTTAAATCGGGAGATTACATAGGATTAGCACAAGTAGCTAATTTGGCAGGCTTCTATCAAATTGCTGATGTATCGTTGAATACAATAACATTAACAACATCTGTTTCTAATTTTGTAGCACCATTTACTCAACAGAATGAATTGGTAATTTACGGACTAGTTCCGCAACGTGTAACATCAATAGACACACTGGATAATCTACTATTAACGCATCTAAAACCAAATACACTAGTGTGGACTGATGACGATGGCACAGGTAGTTGGGCTACTTGGCAATATAATCCGATCTATAAATTTTCAAATATTGAAAACCCTCAGTCAGAGTTAATGTATGGACTCGGATCAAATCTTGCAATCAGTAGTAATAATTTTATTTTAGTAGTTGGCAATAATGACGGACGTATGATGATCTATGATAAGATCGGTGTAAATGTTCCTTGGATTGAAAGATGTTATTTAGATCAGCCATCTCTTTCAATCATACATCCTCTTATTCCTAGTCAAACTCCAGTGGCAAGTGATATAGCTACAGTGCTAGCTTTAAGCTCGGATGGTGAATGGTTTGCCGCAGGTAGTCCGTTAGTTGGATATATTGCTACATCTTACAGAGGTGATTGGTCAAACACTGTTAATAACTATGCCGAGGGAGACATTGTAACACTTCCTCAAACTATCGGATATGCGTATTATCAAGCAATTAATACAGTACCGGTAAACAGTGAGCCTAGCGCAACATCATTGTACTGGCAACTAATACCTTATATTCCAGCAGATACAAAGCTAGGATCTAATTCTACGCATCCTGGACAAGGTGTTGTTTCTTTATACAAAAAAGATTCCAATAATCAATTTACGTTAGTTGATTCTTTTGTTAGTCCACAACCGGCAGACAACGAAAACTTTGGTGCAAGTATTGCTTTTGGTAACAATGTTATGTACATTAGTGCAACTGGTGCTAATAATAACACTGGCAAAATATACAAATTAAATTATAAAACACTTGTACTAGCATCTGCATCATACAATCCTGTTGGCAGTTCTTTAAGTACTATTGTTGTTTCGTCCACACATGGTATACGAGCCGGTATGGTAGTACAAGGAACAGGATTTACCAACAATCAAACAGTATTTTATGTATTAACTAGATTAGAATTTAAAAACGATGTGTCATTAGGTCCATTTAAATTATCTTCTGGAGTTGAACAATCTATTCAACCTGGAATGTTTGTAACTGGTGCCAATATTATAACTGAAACAACCGTTGTCAATGCCGGACAGTCGACAGCATTAGATGGTACAACAGTAAATTATGTAATTGTACAAAGTACACAAGATTTAAGTCCTAATATTACACAGGTAACATTCGGCGGAGTTAATGTATTAACATTTACCGCAACAGCAGTGGTAAGTTTACAAACGTTAGTTTTAGATAATATACCAGACAGCCAACCAAGCGGATTTTTAAATTTTGTAACAACTAATTGGACATACGACTGGACTAGTCAACCGCCTTCTGGATCAGCTCCAGGCAGCAACTTTGGAAGTTTGCTAACTATAAGCAAGGATGCAAATACACTTGCAGTATCAAGTACCCTGATATCTGGTAGTACATCAACCGGATCAGTATCCATTTATAAAAATCCTAGTAACGGTTTCACTAGCCCACAAATTATTTCTAGCCATGCGAATGATTTAAGATTTGGCAATAGTGTGACAATATCAGATACTGGCAATTATATTGCAATAGCAAATGATAGTGCATCGTCTGGAGTGTCTGCAAATCAAGGCAGTGTAACTGTGTATAAAAATACTTCTACAGGATATGTATTTTATCAATCATTAGTTAATCATATACCTGAAACAGATGGTCAGTTCGGTAATAAAATTGCCTTTATGAACGACCATGACACACTTGTAGTCTATAGTAAAAATGGTGATACACAAACTTCAACCACTTTTGACGTAACAGTCGGCGGGAAAGTTGAAACTACGTTTGATAAAACTTCTACCAACTTTATAACAACACAACTTAACAATGGTAGAGTTGATGTCTATGATATGTATAACACTAAATGGGTGTTTAGTGAAAGCCTAGCACCGGTTGTAAATACCAACGTAGGTTATGGTACTGGATTAGCAGTAAGCTCAAATAATATTATTGTTAGTGCGCCGCTAGTATTAGGTAATAACTCAACAACAGGTGCGCTATATGAATATAGTAAACCATTAAATTCTCAAACATGGAATATATTTAGAAATGAAGTTAAGAGAGCCGACGTTACTAAAATTAAAAAAGCATTTTTGTATAATAAAAAATTAGGAAAATTATTAACTTACTTAGATATTATTGATCCTTTGCAAGGTAAAATTGCAGGCCCCGCAGAAGAAGAGTTATCTTACAAAACATTTTATGATCCAGCAATCTATTCTCAAGGCACAGCAGGAACAGTTAATGCAGATGGATTCTGGGCCGATCAACAAGTGGGACAGTTGTGGTGGGATTTAAGAACTGCTAAGTTTCTTGACAACAGCATTAGTGATATTGTATATAGAACAAATTCGTGGAGTGCGCTTGCTGCCGGTGCAAGTGTTGATGTATACGAGTGGATAGCAACTACATTGCAACCTTCGCAATGGGATACACAACAAGGAACTTCAACAGGTCTAGCGTTGGGTATTAGCGGAACTAGTTTGTACGGCAATTCAGCATATTCTGTTATACAAAAATTTGACAATGTTAGTAAGACATTTAAAAATACTTATTACTATTGGGTTAAAAATAAAACAATTACTCCAAATGTTGCTGGTAGAAATATAAGCGCAAATAGTGTAGCTAATCTAATTGCAGACCCCCGAGGTCAAGGTTATACTTGTTTAGGCATAACCAGTACAAGTTCATTTGTTCTTGTAAATGCCGCGCAGTACTTACATGAATCAGATGTTGCATTAGCTATAGAATATTGGACTATTGATAAAACTGATCAAAACATACATAGCCAATGGTCATTGATTAGTAATGACTCTATTGTTGAGCTACCACATAATATTGAACAAAAATGGATCGATAGTTTATGCGGTATAGATCAAGGCGGCCGAGCTGTTCCGGATCCCCAGTTACCGGTTAAACTACGTTATGGTATTGAGAATAGACCTCGTCAAGGTATGTTTGTAAATCGTATCGAAGCATTAAAAGAATTGGTTGAAAATATTAATATCATTCTACAAAAAAATCAAATAGTAGAAACTACAGATATTTCTGATCTAGAAAAATTTGATCCAGCACCAAAAACTATTAGTGGTTTGTATGATATTGCATTTGATAATAATACAGAACTATCCTATGCAAACGTCGGATCGTTTACCGCTCCTATGCTAACGCCGATTATCACTAATGGAAGAATTACTGGAGTTACTATTGTAGCAGCCGGATTTGGTTATGTTAACGCACCATACGTTACTGTTCTTGGTACTGGTGAGGGTGCAATTATTCGTACTGTGATCAATTCGATAGGAAAAATAACTGGTGTAACTATTATTAATTCTGGAGAAGGATATAGTAGTTCAACAGAATGTCTCGTTCGCAGTTACTCTGCTCTAATAAAAAGCGATGATACTGCAAGCGGTGCTTGGAGTATTGTATCCTATAATACTACTAGTAAACTCTGGACTCGATCATCAACACAGTCATATGACGTGAGAAAATATTGGAGATATGCTGATTGGTTTGGCTCATATACAGATCCAACTTCTGGAAAAATACTGTTCACAGCTACACAATTTACTGCTCCGGATTTTTCAGTTGCAACATTAAATGAATTAAATTCAATTGGTGCAACAGTTGGAGAAACAGTTAAAGTTAGAACGGTAGGTACCGGTGGATGGTTGTTGTTATACAAATATGCTAACTCTACAAGTGTAGATTGGACACAATCTTACGCTACTGTTGCTATACAAAATGGAACGGTCCAGTTTAACTCAAATCTATATTCTTTCTCTGGAACTGATATAGGTTATGATTCTAACATATTTGATAACAGTGAATTTGATGTGGAAGCAAGCACTGAATTACGAATTATCTTAACTGCAATTAAACATAAGATTTTAATCGGCGACTTAAAACAGTCTTATCTAAACTTATTCTTAAGCAGTGTTCGATATGCACATAGCGAACAACCATTTATAGATTGGATTTTTAAAACAAGTTTCATCCGCGCCACACATAATGTCGGAGCATTGAATCAACCTGTTAATTATCCTGTTGATAATTTAAGTAACTTCCAAGATTATGTTGCAGAGGTTAAACCTTACAGAACTAAAATTAGAGAATATATTAGCGATTATACTGCGTTAGATTCTAGTTCTAGCTCAGTGACTGACTTTGATTTGCAACCTACATTTGAAGGTACTAGCGTTACTGCCATCAACGTTACTGCATCTAATAATATGATTGTAAGTTCCGATTCAAATGTTCAAAAATATCCTTGGAAATTTTGGTTAGATAATGTAGGCTATAAGATACTTGAAATTAATGTTACTAATGGTGGTAATGGATATGTTAATGTTCCGCAAGTAGTTATTACTAGTCATAGCGGAGCAGGAGCAGTTGCAACTGCATTTATTGCAAATGGTATTGTTACTAGAGTAGTAGTTGTTTCTAGTGGTAGTGGCTATTTGTCTGCGCCAACAATTACATTTAATGGCGGTCTCGGCGCTAATGGAACGTCTGCTAAAGCAGTGGCTATTATAGGTGACAGCTTGGTTAGAACAAATCTAATCGGATTAAAATTTGATAGGATTGATCAATCATACTATATGACAACGTTAGAGCAAGTTGATAAATTTGTTGGAATATATCCTCGATTACAATTTGCATTGTCTTGGGCTCCGGATGTTCGTATCGGACAATCAAAAGTTACCATAAATGGTACACAAATTCTTAGAGAATTGTACACCATCGCAGTGATTAAATCAACTACTAATGGATACACACAGTACACTGGTACTATTACCTTTGTCACTGCTCCAGCTACTGGAAGTAAGATTGTAGTTACTTACAGTAAAGATATGTCAGTATTATCTGCTACAGATCGTATTCAATTCTATTATAATCCTACAACAGGACAATTAGGAAAAGATTTATCTCAGTTAATGCTTGGTATCGATTATGGTGGGGTACAAGTTAACGGATTAGGATTTAATGTAAGCGGCGGTTGGGGGTCATCACCGTTCTACTCAGAAGCCTGGGCTAACAGAGATCCAAATTTCAACGACTATTATGTACAAGTAGGAGCAAACTCTCATGTGTTTGTATTACCATACGAACCGCCTGTAGGAACAAATATTAACATTTATTATGTTAGACAAAAAACATTCTCGTACATTTCAAATGGTGCATCAACTGGTTACTCATTTGATTTAAATATGATGTCACCAAGAGTTACTGTACAATCTGTAGATACTACTACCAATGTTTCTAGTACATATCAAAAAACTGGAAGCGGTGGTTTCACTCTTAAAGTTGCAAGTACCGCCGGAGTTGTTGCTGGTATGGGTGTGTACGGTCAAGGATTTTTATCTAGACAGCAGATTCTTAAAGTAGTTGATAGCACAACATTAACCTTAACAGAGATTCCAGATAACATAACTTTACAAAGAACTTACACTACTGTAGGAAGTTCGTTTTCGACTATTAAATTATCAGATACTACAGGTATTCTTCCTGGCATGATTATTACAGCGAATGTAACAATAACACCGGCATTCCCTGAAACGCCATACCAAGTTCCTGCTTTTGTATCTGGACAAAAAGTATTAAGTGTTATTGATCTAACAACAATTACAATAAGCGCAATTCCGGATGTTCCATTATTAAACGGCAATAATGTAACATTTACTTCAGTTCCTACTCAAGGAGATCTATTAGTATTTTCAAACATAGCTGGAAGTTTTGTATTAAAACTTAATAGTGTAACTGGATTAAAAGCAGGTGATGTTGTTACAAGTGCCGGTACTAATTTTACGTATGATACTGTTATTGCACCTAATGGTGTTGATACTGCAAATAATTGTGTTACTTTGAATCAAGTATTGTTAACAAACATTCCAAGTGGTAATCCAATAACATTTACAAGAACACTTATTGAACCAGTCGATGTTATTATTAGTGCATCGGGAACAATTCTTTTATCAAATCCGTATTCGTCTGGTACAATTATTACTGGCGGCACTGGATATTCAGTATCAGACATCTTAACTGTAGTTGGCGGAACACATTCAATAGCCGCGCAGATAAAAGTTACAGCAGTTGCGATGGGAGTAATTACTCGATTTAGTATCATTAACCAGGGAGAGTATTCAACTGTTCCACCAAATCCTATAACAGTAACAGGCGGAACTGGAACCGGAGCAACATTTGCTCTAACTAGTGTTAGTGTTACTGGAACTTACCAGCCTACTAAACTAGACGATCCAAATTATAATTCTGTTAGCTTAGGATTGTGGACAGTTGGAACTAGCTATGCTGTAGGTGATGTAGTTACTGTACGATCTAATCGTTACATTTGCCTAGTAGCCAATACTGCGTCTGGTTTGTTTAATACTTCGTTCTCAGCAGGTTATTGGAGATTAATTAATCCAAATGCTATTATGCCAACACCAGTAATTGGAACTTCGGTAATTACCAGTACAGTTGACGGCGGCTATGGCGCAAGATTACAAGTGTCCTTTACATCAGTTGATGATGGTGGATCAGCAAGTTCATCCGCACCAAGCTCTACACTAGATGGTAGCATCATTGATAATCAAATTACTAACGTTATAGAATTACCATCTACGTTCGTAGTATATGATGGTGACGAATTTATTCTAAGACAAGATACTAGTGATGGATCTATACCAACGTCTGATGCAGATTATGATACTGCAATAACTGGTGGAGACCTAGCCTACTCAACTGCAACAGGTATACTTGCTGATGATATAATCATTGACGGTGACGGATTAGTTACTTCAACAACTAGCCCTGCTCCAGAAGAAGTAGTTCCAGGTCAAGTTGTTGATACACTAGCTATTAAAGTTTATGACAAAGTGTCGACTGGTTCTGCTAGTATTAAAGCAATTAACCATATTGCTGACGGAATTACAGCCGTATACAGTATTGGTCAAACACCTAATAGTCAGCGAGCTGTTATTGTTAAAGTTGATTCTAACATAGTAACCTATAATACAGATTATACAGTTAATTATCAATCGGCTGAAATTATTTTTAATACAGTTCCAACAGTAAATTCACTTATTAGTATTTTTAGTATAGGATTTAATGGAAGTAATATTTTAGATATTGATTATTTTGTCGGCGATGGTACTACAACTGAATTTATTACAAGAGCAAATTGGGAAACCTCTATAACCTCATTAATCTATCTAAATGGACAACCGGCTAATCCTGCTATCTTTAAAACAGATAGTACTTATAATTTTTCTAATGCTATTGGATTGCGATTTGCAGTACCACCAAATGCTGGAGATCTAATTAACTATATTATTGTTAATGGAAATCAACAGACATTTGCAGTGACAAAAACAGAAAATATAATGTCTGATGGAGTAACGCCAACATACACATTACAATATCCAATTGGTGATATATTGCCTAACGAATCTAATATGATTGTGCGTATAGGACAAAATATTCTAAAAGCACCAAATAACAGTTATTTCTCAATCGGCAGTAACAGATTAAATTATGTTATTGATCCGACAAAGGTTGCACCATTTTCTCCAACTTCAAACTTGGTAATATATGCTGGCGGAAATATATTAAGACAAGGATCTGACTATTCAGTCGATCCAAGCGGCTTTACAGTTAAAATAACTAAAGCAATTTATTCTAAGTATACTGGACAACAACTAATTATCAGTGTGCTACCAACAAATGTACCAACGTATAGTTATAATCAAACATCTGGACAAATTACATTCAGCCCGATTCCATCTATGGGGCAATCAGTTGAAATAATCAGTTCATATAAACAAGATATATTAGATATTCAGCGAACTGACATTAACTATACTTCGGCTATTACAGTGACTCCTGGTACACAAGAGTTTTATACTTACAATTCTATCGGTGGCGGATTAATAACACTTGACAGACCTGTAATCGATAATCAATATATTTGGGTTATTAAAAACAGCACATTGCTAACTCCGGGTATCGACTATAAATTAAATGAAGACTTACAATCAATCCAGTTGGCAAATCCTCCTGTTCTTAATGATACAGTTACCTTAATGACGTTTGGTAGCAATGTATTACCATCTTCAAGTATTTCTTACATGCAATTTAAAGATATGTTAAATCGTGTTTCTTATAAGAGATTAAATGCTACCAAGAGAACGACACTAGCAGAAGATTTACATTGGAATGATACACAAATTGTACTAGCGGATGCCAGTAACTTAGATCAGCCAAACCGTGCCAATAACAAACCTGGTATTATTGAAATTCGAGGAGAACGTATTGAGTATTTCTCTATCAGCGGAAATGTTTTAAGTCAACTGCGTAGAGGCACATTAGGCACAGGTGTATATAATTTAAATAAAACAGGTACATTTGTGCAAGGTATTGGAGCAAGTGAGACTATTCCATATACAGACACTACTACTACTGAAGTTATTACATCGCCAGGCGGCACAACAATTGAATTAGGATTTACTCCGGGTATAGCAGTTGGGTCAACATATAAAGGTTCTGTGCTATCAACACTTGCAGAAACTCAATCTTTGGCAGCTAAATCTGTAGAAGTATTTGTTGGTGGGTATATTTCTACTGGAAATTGGACTGAAGCTACTAGTTATTCAATCGGGGATATTGTTAATGTAGGACCTTATACATATCGATGCATAACTGCTAATACTAGCTCAGCATCGTTTGCTGAAGACAGTGCATACTGGCACTTCTTTGTTGGTAATATTCGACTAAAGAATAGCCCTTATAGTGTTTTCAATATTAATAATGCTCCATACAGTCCTGCTGGTGATGTCACATTCCCTGCAGACTTTACAGTTGACGGTGTTACTCCGGCAATTACACTAACAAATTCATTGAACTTTGGAACACGAGTTACTGTAGTTAAACAAACAGGACAAGCATGGGATAGCACAATTAATATCTTAAATGACAGTGGCATTATTGCTAACTTTATTAAGGCTGCTCCGGGAATTTGGTATACAGACTACAAAAGTTAACATAGTAGATAATAATCATTGATAAATATAACATAAAGAGAGATCAAAATGCAGAGTAAAGACGTAACAGGAATTCATATTGAAGGTCATATTAAAATTCATGACCCTATTTCTAAAGAAATTTACATTAATAAACGCAATGCAATCCACTACGAAAACATAAGTGTTGCGCTTGCGCAGTCTCTTTCTAACAGTTCCAATGGATTTATCTATCAAATGGCGTTTGGAAATGGCGGGACAAGCATTGATCCTACTGGTATTATTACGTATTTGACACCTAATACTAGCGGAACTAATGCTAGCCTATATAATCAAACGTATCAAAAAGTAATTGATCCAAACTCTGCAACTAATATAGATCCAACTCGTAATTTTACAGAAATTCGACATGTAACCGGTACAAACTATACTGATATATTTTGTACTTGTTTATTAGACTACGGTGAGCCTAGTGGACAAAGTGCATATGACACAACTGCGACTGGTGAAACCACTTATATTTTTGATGAGTTGGGATTGAAGAGTTACAGCGCAACAGGACAAAGTTTACTATTGACTCACGTTATTTTTCATCCTGTACAAAAAAGTTTAAATCGTTTGATTCAAATTGATTATACAGTGCGTATTCAAAGCCTTACTGGCTTAGTAAATGTTTAAGGAATAGACGATGACATATACAGTTCAATTTACTGATTCTACTAATCCTTCAAAACCTTCTATCACAGTTGCAGACGGTGCGCTTAATACACAAACAAGTTTGACATTTCCTGGAAAAAATTACGCAGGATATGCTCCTGTTATTGCTGGAGACTTGCTACATTTATTAGAAAATTTTGCTAATTCAACTGCACCTGCAAATCCTGTACAAGGTCAATTGTGGTTTGACACTAAAAATAACAGTAATGTTCTTATGGTGTATGATGGCAACAGTTGGGTCGAAGCTGGAAATTTAAAGAAAGCACCTTATGCAAGTGCTCCTAGTGTAGCATCAAGCAGTGCCGGAGATCTATGGGTAGATACAACTAACAGTCAGCTGTACTTATTTTCTGGTTCATCATGGTTATTGATTGGACCGCAATTTAGTCAAGGTGCCGCAACTGGTCCAGTTGTTGAATCAATTGTCGATACTGGCAATCTTGCACATTCGGTCATTTCATTATATGCGTTAAGTTCAGAAAATAATGTATCTTATAGACTTGCAATAATAAGTTCAGACACTTTTACTCCTAAGTCTACAATTACAGGTTATAGTTCAATCAATGAAGGTATTAATTTGTATGCTAGTACCTCATCTAGTACTGGATCCAGTGCAATATTATGGGGAACAGCTAACAGTGCTAACGCATTAATGGTTAACAATAATGCCGTTGCCGCTTCTAACTTTTTAAGAAGTGACGTTGCAAGTACAACTAATCAAGCTCTAAATGTTAGAAGCCCAAATGGC
>Ga0208497_1000411_pt1 | contig 20746 bp, 19 predicted proteins | sample CryBogCBE25Aug07_FD_184555 | JGI IMG/M metagenome (GOLD analysis project Ga0208497, IMG submission 184555) | Freshwater microbial communities from Crystal Bog, Wisconsin, USA - CBE25Aug07 (SPAdes) | ecosystem: Environmental > Aquatic > Freshwater > Lake | place: Crystal Bog, Wisconsin, USA...
AATGAACAGTCTAAGCCTGGGATCAGCTCTTAATGTTAATGTGTTTGGTATTGGTGCTGGTGGTACAGCAGGAGTAAATCAAGGATATTTAACTGTAGATCCTAACAATGGTTTTTGGAATATTGGCATGGGAACTGTATATGGTTATGGTCAATATGAGACCAATCTCTCTAACTTATCCAGTATAGGTAATAGTAACTATTGGAGTAGTCGAGAAAATGAAGTCGGATTACCTGACATATACATAAGTGTAGGTGGTAACGGTGATACCGAGTCTACATGGGTGTTTGCCGCACAATACGAGCCTACTGAACGACCTAGTACCCTAGTTATTCCCTACAATGGTGTTATTGGTATTCAAAATAATGACAGTGGTACTGATAATGTAATAACTGTCACTTACTACAATGATCTTGCCAGTGAGCCAAATATTGCTATAGGTCCACAAGCAGGCGCTAATCCTACTGGCGGTAATATGATTGCTATAGGTTACGAAGCAGGTAAGGCATATCAAAATAATTATGCTATTGCTCTTGGGGCCCGTGCTGGTAAGTTTGGACAAGGAGCAGGCGCTATTGCTATCGGTGCGTTTGCCGCAGGTGCTTGGGGAACTAGTGGCACAGCACAATCAGCCAACAGTATTATTATCAACGCTACGGCTGATCATAGCCAACCACTATATGATGCTGGTGCTAACACACTAGTAATTAAACCTGTTAGAAGTTCTACAGGACCTGCGCATGTCTACTACGATTCAGCAAGTGGTGAAATCACATATAGCACAGTTAACTTAGGATCTAAAACTACAGCACTGACTGGTACAGATAATTCTACTTCACCTGCGCCTGCTGATTGTACAGCGTTGGATTTAACCAAACAGATACAGTATTTGGACGCTGGTAGCGGTACAAATCAGATATCTTTTTATCTTGCTGCCGGCACAGAAGGACAGATCATGTACTTTGTAGCCAAATCCAGCACTAACATGGCAAGTATTTTGATTTACTGCTCTCATGTGCGTTATAGAAACGGATCCGCAATAGTAGCTTTAGGTGATGTATTTCCGTTTAGTAACCTTGTTACCGACGGGCGTACAATGGCAACAGCTATATTCATTGACGGAGCATGGAGCTTTGACGGTGGCGGCATAGATTAAAATTAAGGATAAAGAAAAATGGCAAATATAACAATCACAAACCCAGCTATTACTAGTACTACTGGAGTATTTTCCTGTACAGCATTAGCCGCTCCGCTAGCATTAGGGCAAGCAGTCAACATATCAGGTGTGTTTAGCAGTGGAGGTGTCGTAGGGCAAAAATCAAATGGTGTTTACTATGTGATAGGTACTCCGACTACTACAGCTTTTCAATTGAGTAAGACCAAAGGCGGTGCTCCAATTACCACAGTGGTCAGCACAGGAGCAATTACTGGCGTCACTATTACCACAGTAGACGAAGCTACTGTGTATGTACAGAGAAATTGTAAAAACAGCGCCGATGCTGTTAAACTATTAAGAGCTAATGGTGTAAGAGTACACGCAGTTATGGTAACTGGTTCAAGCAAGAATAGAAAAGCTATGGCAGCGGCTACTAGTAATGCTAGGACTACTCCACAAGTGTTCATTAATGGAGCACATGTTGGCACACTGACTCAACTAAAATCTAGTTCACTAATCAATCCTAACGCTAAACTAAAAGCTAGAACTTAATCCGGAACAAGACCATGCGTTCAATAAAAAAGACTTGGTCCAAGATTACAACAAAAAGTGCTCCACAACACACAGACGGACAAGAATATGTTGTTTGTTTGAAAAAAGGAGAGAACTATGATCAGGTCTGGACAGAAATAGAAACAGAAACTACTGGCTTGGATACAATACCTAACCGAGCCGCTAGGATCCTTAATGCTCGTCCGGGTAGTCCACGCAGTTGTCACTATTCTTTGACCCCAGCTGAAGCAGAACAACTAAGATTGGATCCTCGTGTACATAGTGTAGAAGTTCCTCCACAGTACAAAGGTATCCGTGCTGTTCACAAGACTACTCAGTTCAACAATTTTACCAAACCCACAAGTCTCACAGACAGCACTGGCGACCTAGTCAACTGGGGCTTACCTAGAATGAATGCCAGCTACAATAACTATGGCACAGGCGCTACATTGCTACCAGGTGGTACTGGTGGCTATGACTATACTTTAACTGGCCAAGGTGTAGATGTAGTTATACAAGACAGTGGACTACAGATAGACCACCCAGAGTTTGCTGGCCGCGTACAGGCTATAAATTGGTATGAGCATACTGGATTTTCAAATTACAGCAGTATTGACAGTATAGGTCTGCCTGGAACTGCTTACTTGGCACTAAACCCAGGCGCAGTGGCATCGACTTATGTACATGATCGTAACAGTCTATACTTCAATGGACATGATTGGCTACAGTTTGCCAGTGAAGCTATCAATTTTGGTTCTGGTGATTTTACAATTGAATTCTTTTTTAAGATAGACACAGATGTCAATCTCGACACTACTCAGATGGGATTTGTCGACTATGGTGCTAATGGGTCACTAGCTATGTACATGGGCACCGCACCAGGTACAGCCAGCAGTCATGTTTTCACCGTTGAACTAAAAGGCACTGATTCACAGTCATTTGACTTTGTCTATCCTATAAGCAAAGGTGTATGGCATCATTTGGCTGTTACTAGAGAGATCGGTTATTTGAATGTGTATTTGGATGGCAACGGTGCTGGTAATCACCCTAATACTTGGAATTTTATATATCTTTCACAAGGGTTTGGTACCTATGGCGGAGTTTACAATTTCAAAGGTCATTTGGCTAATCTACGAGTATCTGTTGGTTCAGCAATATACGCATCTGTAGTAGGATCAATTACTGTACCTACAGCACCTTTATCGATAACATCAGGAGTTGTATTATTATTAAATTGTTTAGATGCCAATACTCCTTATCATAACTCTGTGTATATTAGCTATTCGTTAGTCAACGCAAATAATGACAGCACATCAGTTGTTACATTTAGTTCGGGAACGGGCACACCTGAATTTACTATAGAGTTTTGGTTTAATCTAGCTACTGATCCTGCTAGTCACAGACATGCTTTTTTAGGAAGTGCTAACGATCGTGCTCTCAGCGTATACACCGGAGATGTTATAAGTGGTGGTACCGGGCCAGCAAACAATAAAATTGGTGTGGACATTTATACAGAGGGCGGCGTAACATTTACATTTGCCACAGCAATGACCACAGGCACCTGGTATCATTGTGCTGTGGTTCGAGACGCTAGTTGTAATCTACAGATATTCTTGAATGGCATTGCGGCCACAGGATGGAGTACTAATATTAGTGGAGTAAGTCCTACATCAGGTTCAGGACATTACTCAAACTTTAATTTCACAGTCAACGGTGCTATTGACCAAGTGGGCAATTGGGATTCTTATAGTACATTTGATGGTGCTATTACAGATGTGAGAATAGTACAAGGTACAAATCTATATGACCCTACTGCTAATAATATTGCTGTACCTACTACTATGTTAACTGCTGTATCAGGTACTGAATTTTTATTAAATCTCACTTATTATTCGGAATATACTGGACCGATAGATGCTACAACAAATAGTAGTGTTACTATCGAAGGTACTGGTGCTGAATTAATCGCAGGCCCTACTACAGTATTTTATCAGAACTTCCAACCTGCCGAACACTACATGGACACAGTGGGTCATGGAACACATGTGGCTGGTATTGCCGCAGGTACTACATATGGTTGGGCAAAGAATGCCTATGTATATTCGGTTAAAGTAGCAGGGCTAGAAGGTCCGCAAGATCCAGGAACAGGTATACAGTTTCCTGACTGTTTTGAAGTTATACAATTATTCCATTCACAGAAAACTCCTAGAGTCAACGGCTATGTAAAACCCACGGTGGTCAACATGAGTTGGGGATATGAAGGTAATTATGTCAGCGATATATCCCCATTAACTAATGTAACAATTATAGGAACTTCGGGAGAATTTGGGTGTGATGTACCCGGGATAACATTGGCTATAGGCATGGCGGTGTGTGTACAAGGTACAGTAGCTTACAGTGGACTCGGCGGCTATACCGCTAATACAGACAATTACTATATTATTACAGCTCTTCGTCCGGGTACTCCTACCAGCTATACATTAGTTACAAATCAAATTTATGATATTGGCCAAAGTGCTAATCAGTATCTTTCTTATACAGTAACTAGAACAGATTATCCTGCTATCGTAGCTATAATTGGAGCTTACACAGGTTCCAGTTATTATTACCCTAACCCCGGAGAATTTACTATTACGGCTCCAGGAGTAACTGGAACTAGAACAGTTCTATATTGTGGATATGATATTCCTGGAAATCTTTTCTTTGAGTTTCATTACGAAGCTGGACAAGATGATCCTACTAGTATAGCAAGTGGAACTTCATTTACTGTAACCCATACTCCTACTAATGGTAACAATGGATTTACACTACAAGCGGCAACTGCGCTGGGAGAAGCTAGTGGTACAGCAATAACCACTGTGGAAGGTACTCCAAGTCAACTGTCATTTACTGTGATTGTGACTAATATCACAGGCGGGCATTATCGAGGCACACCCTGGACTGGGACTTTTCCTCAAACCAATTATGGCATGGGTCCAAACGATGTGCTGTACTACAACAGTTTCCCTGTGAGAGATCCTAGCACCGATGTAGCTCTTGAAGATTTAATTGATGCTGGAGTTATTGTTAGCATAGCGGCAGGCAATGATTTTATCAAGATTGATAACTCTGGTGGCCCAGACTACCTAAACTCATATACCGATGGTACTTACACCTATTACTATAATCAAGGATCTAGTCCTTATAGTGTACATGCTAATATTGTAGGTAGTATAGATGTCACACCATACGATGTTAATAGAGACCAAAAAGCCGAATACAGCAACAGTGGTCCAGGTGTAAACATATTTGCTCCAGGCACTGGTATATTGAGCTGTACTAGCAATAATCCAGCAGGCATTTATGAAGAAGGATACACTCCAGCACCGTACTTCTTGGATAGTGCGTTCAATCAACTTAATTTAAGTGGGACTAGTATGGCTAGCCCACAGATTACAGGCTTGTCAGCATTGTTAGCAGAGATGAATCCGCAGGCCACTCCCTCACAGATTCTTACTCAACTACAAAATATGGCTAGAAACAATCTGTATACTACTAATTCAGCTAATGATTATAGTGTGTTTAACAGCCTTTGGGGTGCAAGTCCTAAGTTAGTCTACAATCAGTTTAATAATACTGTCAGCGCATACTTTGGTTAACCAAATCGCGCTCTGCCGCTATTTTCAATAAATATGTATAATAGCACAAGAGAGCGAGCATGGCAGCATTACAATTCCCGTTAAACCCTACCGTAAATCAAGTTTTTGTTGGTTCTAACGGTATTAACTACACGTGGGACGGTATCAAATGGGTTGGTCAAGGCCAGCTTGGTGCTCCTCCACAACCCCCGCAATTTGTCTTACCCCCAGCAACTATCAATCAGTTGGGTGGTATCGAAATTGGTTCTGGATTATCTGTTGACAATGCTGGAGTATTATCAGCACAACAAGCTACAGTTTCTGATAATCCCCCTAGTAATCCTATAGCAGGTGCACTTTGGTTTAATACCCTAGTTAATACCTTATTCATTTATCAAAATCAAGGATGGGAATCGGCAGCTGGGGGTGATTTACTTAACGTAGCCTCTGATATACTTCCTGCCACTGATCTTACATATAACTTAGGCAGCCCAACAAGGCAGTGGAAGGATGTTTATGTGGGTCCAGGGTCTGTTTATGTTGGTGGAATAAAACTTAGTAATGTTAGTGGAAATCTAACTGTAACTAATGCTTTGGGTATTACACTTCCACAAAATGTAACCTATACAAATGCTTCCGGCAGTGTAATTCCCTTAAACAGCGAATTAGCTACAACTACCAATCCGGGTATTGTAGAAATTGGGTCAAATATTGATGTAATTAACGGCGTTATCAGTGTACCTACTGCTACAAACAACAGTTTAGGAGTAGTAAAAGCTGGTACAAATGTGTCTATTGACAGCACTGGCGCAGTAAGCGTTCCTACAGGGGCTGGAATAAATACACTAGAGACTATTGCTAATGTGAATCCTACGGGAATAACCAACGGATCGCTGTTAGTTTATAATCAAGCAGCTAGTAGATGGGATGTAACAGTTAACTTAACACAAGAAAACTGGGATTCAGGGCAATATTAACGGAGCGCATAGATGGCAACCACATTTAGAATTAAACGATCGCCGACCACGGGTAATCCCGCGGTACTGGCACAAGGTGAATTAGCCTATTCATACTTAACCAACAACGGCTCCAACGGTGGTGACACGCTGTATATTGGTACAGGTACTGAAACAACAGGTAATGCGGCGAATCACGTTAAGATCGGTGGTCTCTACTATACAACACAGATTGATAATGCTACTAACTTAAACACAGCTAGCACTATTGTTAAACGCGATGGCAGTGGTAATTTTGTAGCTGGTACTATCACAGCGGCCTTAACTGGTAATGCCTCAACAGCAACCACATGGCAAACAGCACGTAACTTATCTCTAACAGGTGATGCAACTGCTACTCTAAGTAGTGTTAATGGTAGTGTTGATGTATCAGCAGCCTTAACCTTAGCCAACGTAAACTCAAACGTTAACAGTCTAGCAATAACAGCCGCAAGTGGTAATGGTACAACTGTAACATTAACTTATGCTACACAAGCCAGCAATCCCTATACCATTGGTCAACAGGTTACAGTCACTGGTGTAAGCCCAAGTGGTTATAATGGAACATATACAGTAACAGGTGTTTCAACAACGCAAGTACAATATGCTAGTTCATTTACAACAAGCTATGTAAGCGGTGGTACTGTAATTGGCCTATTTGGTAGTGCTACATTTATTCCTGTAATTACAGTTAATGCTAAAGGACTGATTACCTCAATTAGTAATACATCAATCAGCACAACATTGAATCTTGCTGGTTCAACTGGCACTGGTTCTGTTGCTGGTGGTGGAACATTAACTGTTACTGGCGGTGCTGGTATATCTACTACTGTTAGTGGATCAACAATTACAATTAACTCTACTGGTGCTGGCGGTTATACTACCACAGCAACTAGCGGAACAACATATACAATTACATCTACAAGTACTCCTGCACAATACTTTACAGGAAGTACACCTCAGACAGTAGCACTACCAAGTACAAGTGGACTAACACTTGGTCAAGAATATATTTTAACAAACAATAGTACAGCTAACTTGTCTGTACAAACAAGTACTGCGGCTGCTGTTCTAACTCAGATTCCAGGTACAACAGTTAGTTATACTATAATATCGACAAGCGGCAACACTGCGGCTGCTTGGAACTATGAATACACCGGTTTTGCTGGCATTACTGGAACAGGTAACGCTGTACTAGCTAATGCTCCAACATTAACAGGTCATCCAACGATTGAAGGTGTTACTTCAACAGGTGCAACTGGTACTGGTAACTTAGTATTCAGTGCAAGTCCTACATTTACAGGTACACTGACTGCTGCTACTGCTAGCTTTAGTGGTCACTTAACAGTTGAAGGAGTTACTTCAACAGGTGCCACTGGTACTGGTAAGTTTGTATTTGATAATGCTCCTACAATCAGCGGACATCCAACAATTGAGGGAGTTACTTCAACTGGTGCCACTGGTACAGGCAAGTTTGTATTTGACACTAGTCCAACTATCAGTGCTCCTACAATCAGTGGTCACCCAACAATTGAAGGTGTTACTTCAACTGGTGCTACTGGTACTGGCAATTTAGTATTCAGTGCAAGTCCTACATTTACAGGTACACTGACAGCTGCTACTATTAGTGCAACAACACTATCAGTTAGTAACATCAATGATGGTTATACAACTACAGCTACAGCCGCTGGAACTACAACACTAACAAGCTCCAGTAACTATCAACAATACTTTACTGGTTCAACAACCCAAACAGTTGTACTACCGGTTGTAAGCACACTAGTTTTAGGCGCTCAGTATCAGATTGTAAACACCAGTACAGGTAACGTAACTGTACAAAGTAGTGGTGCTAATACTATTCTAGCAGTATTACCAGGCACTGCGGCATTCTTTACAGTAATAGCTGTTACAGGTACAGGTGCAAGTTCTTGGTATGCTGCCTACGATGCATTTGCTACCGTTACTGGCACTGGTGCTAATGTTCTAGCCACTGCTCCAACGTTCACAACTAGTATTGACGGTAGTTCAGGATCGTTTACAGCATTCGCAACCCCAACAACATTAACAGTTGGTGGTGCAAGTACTAATACTACCATTGGCGCAACTACAGGTACAACTACCTTAAACAGTCCAACAATAGTTGGTCAGGCTACGACACAAAACGTATTCAATACTGTAGCAACAACAGTTAATGCGTTTGGTGCTGCTACTACAATCGGTATTGCTAGTGGTGCAGCCAGTGCTACTACAATAACACTTGGTGCTAATACTAACAATAATACTTTAAGTATTTACGGTAATGGCACAGGCGGAACAGCAACATTAACCTCTAACGTTACTACAGGTACTATCAACGTATTCACAGGTGGCCAGCTGATCAGTATCGGTGCTAGTTCAGGAACTACAACAGTTAACAATACATTAACTACAACAAGTCCAAACATCACCACCAGCATTACAACTCCAACTACTGGAACATTTAGTCTAGTTAATACTACTGCTACACAGGTTAACTTTGCTGGTGCAGCCACTACAGTAAACGTTGGTGCTAGTACAGGTACATTAACTCTTAATAATCCTACTATTGCTACTAGTGTAACAAGTGGTACACTGGCCTTATTCAATACAGGCCTAACAGGGACATTAAACTTAGCAGGTGCTGCTGGTTCAATCAATATTGGTTCTAGCACAAGCACTACAACCTTTAACGGTAATGCTAACGTAGCAACTGGTAAAGGCTATCAGATTAATGGTACTACAGTATTAAGTGGTACAACACTAGGCAGTACAATAACTAGTTCTAGTTTAACTAGCGTTGGTACGATTACTAGCGGTACTTGGAATGGCACTACCATTGGCGTAGGCTATGGCGGTACTGGAACTACGACTGGCAGCATAACAGGCACCGGCGCACTAACATTTACAGCTGGTGGATCTAATACAAACGTTAATCTAGTTCCGCAAGGTTCAGGAACTGTTGACGTTGGCTCAGCAAGAATTACAAGTCTAGCAACTCCAACACAATCAACTGATGCGGCTACTAAAGGATATGTTGATGCGGCAGCTACTGGTATCAATGTACACGACAGCGTAGAAGTATTAGCTGATAGCACAAATACAGCTATCACAGGTGCTACTTATGCTAATGGTACTGCTGATGCTGGTACTGGTACTGGTATAGGCGCAACACTTACTGACGCTACAACAGGTTCATTACTATCAATTGACGGCTACACACTAGTATTAAATGATCGCGTTTTAGTTAATGCTTTCACAAGTACTAGCGCAAAATACAACGGTGTTTACTATCTAAGCACATTAGGTGTAAGTGGTACAACAAAATGGGTCTTGACTCGTGCTACAGATTATAACAATAGTGTTGCTGGACAAGTTATTCCTGGCGACTTTGCGTTTGTTACCAAAGGTACAACATACGGCAAAACCGGTTGGGTACAAACTAATATTGGTACAGGAGCAAGTCCAGCCAACGCTATTAAGATTGGTACAGATGCCATTGCTTATACACAGTTCAGCGGATCTGGAACTTATCTAGCTGGTAATGGTATTGCTTTATCTGGAAGCACATTCTCAATTGATACTACTGTAACAGTTGATAAGACAACAAGCCAAACACTAACTAACAAAACACTAAGCACAGGTACAGTTTATAACGGTGGTGTAATTGGTGCTACTTATGGTGGTACTGGAGTTAATAACGGTTCAAGCACGATTACTATCGGCGGAAACGTTACAATGTCTGGTGCGTTTACCTTTACTGGTACAGTAACAGGTAACACCAGCGTAACATTCCCAACTAGTGGTACACTTGTTAATACAGCGGTTACAAGTTTAAGCAGCTTGTCAACAGTTGGTACGATTACTAGTGGTACATGGAATGGTACAACTATTGCTAGCGGCTATGGCGGAACAGGATTCAGCACATACGCTGCTGGTGATTTAATCTACGCCAGTGCAACTAATACCCTAAGCAAGTTATCAGCAGCTACTAACGGGCAAGTTCTACAGCTTGTAAGTGGTGTACCTGCGTGGGGCGACTTAGACGGCGGAACCTATTAAAGAATAAATACAATATCAGTATATACTGGTATGTATTCCTCGCTTTATAGCGGATTTAACTAGGGCGCCAAATGGCACAACAAACAGCGATTAAGATTCGACGTAGCTCGGTTGCGAGCAAAATTCCGCTAACAACGGACCTAGTACTAGGCGAGTTAGCTCTTAATACGTACGATGGTATACTGTATTTTAAGAAATCGCCCGGCGGTGTAGATTCAATTGTTACTAGTGTTACACTAGATGCTACACAAACCCTTACTAATAAAACCCTAACATCACCTACTATTAATAGTGGTGCCCTATCAGGTACATTCTCAGGTAATACTACCCTATCTGGTGTTATTACTCTATCTAACACTACTGATGCAACTAATACTACAACTGCCGGCACTATAGTATCCGGCGGTCTTGCTGTTGCTAAGACCATTTACACTGATCAAATCCGTGTTATGAATAATGGCAACGGCACTAACATTTATGTTGGTGACGATGCAATAATTGGTGACGTCAACGCTGCTAATACTTTTAGTGTTAGAGGACAGGAAGATCCTACCCAAGGTTATATTATCTTTGGTAATGCTAATAATAGTGCGTACATTGGACGTAGCGGATCAAACCCAATTACTGTATCTGGCGGTCAATTAACTGTCACAGGAACTGCTACTGGTAGCAGTGCCGTAGCTCTACAACTTAATGGCTATACTAACAAAGGTGGAACAGGCTATCACGATTTCCTAAGCGTTACAAACGCATATGGATCTGCTACTAATCCAAATAAGTTTTTCCGTTTAAACAGTAGCGGTAACTTAGAGATTATTAATAGTGCATATAGTTCTAATATTTTCTCCCTTACTGATGCTGGAGAATTAAGTGTTCCAGCGTTTAGTCTAGCAGGCACATTTAAAGATAGCACAGGCAGTGTAGGTACTAATAATCAGATATTATCTAGTACCGGTACTGGTGTTAAATGGGTTACTAGTAGTGCCGGATCATCTGGCACAGTTACTAGCGTAAGTGTTGTAAGTGCCAACGGCTTTGCAGGTACTGTAGCAAACAGCACAACTACTCCTGCTATTACCCTTACTACTAGTATCACTGGCCTACTCAAAGGCAATGGCACTAGTATATCGGCAGCTACAGCAGGTACAGATTATCTAACACCAACAGGTTCTGGATCAGGGCTAACCTTTGCATCAGGACTTAGTGTATCTAGTGGTACAATTAATTTAACCAATACTACTACTAGCAATCAAATTAACTTTGGCTCTGCTGGTGTAGCTACACCAACTACTACTAGTTATAGTGTTGGTACTAAACTTGTTCTATACGATAATATTAGTTCTACCAATACTGGTATGGGCTTTGGTATTGAAACTGGCTATTTATGGAGTGTTGTTAACCCTGCAAATGGTTTCAAATGGTATTCTGGTACAACTAACATATTAAAATTAGACAGTAACGGAGCAGTAACGCTTACTGGCGCAATTAATAAAGTCACAATTACAGCACCAGCAACTGGGTCAACATTAACCATCGCTGATGGTAAGACTCTAACTGCAAGTAATACTCTAACATTTACTGGTACTGACGGGTCGAGTGTAGCATTTGGCACTGGTGGCACTGTTCTGTATTCTAGTGGAGCATTAGGTACACCTAGTAGTGCTACATTAACTAATGCTACTGGATTACCGTTAACTACTGGTGTTACAGGAGTTCTTTCTCCTGCCAATGGCGGTACTGGTATTGCAAATAACGCAGCAAGTACATTAACTATTAGTGGTAATTTTGGTACAACACTCACTGTATCAGGTACTACAAGTTTAACACTACCTACAAGCGGTACAGTCACAGCGTTAGGTAACACTGTAACTGGTAGTGGTAGTATTGTATTAGCAACTAGCCCGACCCTAGTAACACCAACGCTGGGTGTTGCTTCTGCTACTTCAATTAATAAAGTCACAATTACAGCACCAACAACTGGTTCAACATTAACCATTGCCGATGGTAAGACCCTAACTGTAGGTAACACTCTAACATTTACTGGTACTGATACATCAAGCGTAGCATTTGGCGCTGGCGGTACAGTATTATACACAACCAGTACACTCACTGCTGGCAACTTATCTGGTACAATACCCAGCTCGGTATTAGGCAATTCAACAGTCTATATTGGAACTACGGCCGTAGCCCTGAACAGATCTAGTGCTAATCTAGCCCTAACTGGTATAAGTTCAGTAGCACTTGCTGGAAGTACTAGCGGAACGTCAACTCTACAGGCACAGGCCACTGCTGGTACAACTACATTTACACTGCCGACTACAACAGGCACACTAATTGGTACAGGCGATAGCGCAACAGTTACTAATACAATGTTGGTTAATCCTAGTTTCTACATTGGAACAACTAGTGTATCATTAGGAGCAACTAGCGGTAGTATTACAAGCCTAGCTGTAAACATTTCAGGTACTGCTGCCAACTTATCAGGTACACAAACTGCAAATTATGTATATGCAGCGCCAAATGGTTCTAATGGTGCTGCTAGTTTCCGTGCTCTAGTAGCCAGTGATATACCTCCAATATCAAACGTTGCTGGTGGCACTACCGGTGCAATACACTATCAAAGCGGTGCTAATGTTACTGCGTTCTTATCAGGTAACACAACAACTACTCCGCAGTTTGTAACATCAACAGGTACTGGCTCAGCCGCACAAGCACCTACACTAACTGGTTCAACAGGTAGTGGTAGTGTAGTATTAGCAACTAGCCCGACCCTAGTTACCCCTGCATTGGGTGTAGCCAATGCAACTAGTGTAACTACTAGTGCTGGTCTAGTTTCAACTGGATTATTTACTGGCACATATACTGATGGTATTATCCTAGACTATGATTCAGCTAATAGTAATGCTCGTATTAGTGCAGGCGCCGGAGATGGATTTACATTCTATAATAGTGCGAATACTACACGAGTATCGTTGTTAACAGTAAGTAGTGCAGGTGCTGTGACACTGACTAGTGATCTATTTGGTCAAGCAACACAAAATGTATTTAATACTGTAAGTACAACAGTAAACTTTGCCGGAGCTGCAACCACTGTTAGCATAGGTGCAAGTACTGGTACAACCACTGTTAATAATAATTTAACGGCAACTGGTACAGTTGCTGCCAATGGTGCAAGTGGTATTACTACTACACAGACTACATTTCCATTAGTTAACACTACAGCAACAACTGTTAACTTTGCCGGGGCAGCTACCGCAGTTAATATTGGCGCAAGTACTGGTACAACTACTGTTAATAATAATTTAACAGTAACGGGTAATCTTGATGTTAAAGGCACTACTACATTTGTTGAATCAACTACTGTACAGGTCTCTGATAAAAATATTGAAATAGGTAAAGTAGCAACACCTACAGACACAACCGCTGATGGCGGTGGTATTACACTGCTTGGATCAACTAATAAAACTATTACTTGGGACAGTGCTAACAATAATTGGACGTCAAGTGAAAACTGGAATATTGCTTCAGGTAAGACATTCAAAATTAACAACGTATCGGTTCTTAGTTCAACAACATTAGGATCCGGAGTTACTGGATCAAGTTTAACCAGTGTTGGAACTATCACTAGCGGTACTTGGAACGGCACTGTTGTTAGTCCAACTTATGGCGGTACTGGAGTCAACAACGGTTCTAGCACTATTACCGTTGGCGGTAATGTAACCTACTCAGGTGCATATACACAGACATTTACCGCTACTGGAAATACTAGTGTAACGTTACCAACGAGTGGTACATTGTCTACACTTGCGGGCGCAGAAACCTTAAGCAACAAAACACTGTCATCTGTAGTGCTTACAGGCACTGTTACTGCAAATGGTTCTACAGGTACTGCCGGCTATGTGCTATCATCTACAGGTACTGGTGTACAATGGGTAGCTCAAAGTAGTGGTGGCTCAGCTAGTTTTAGCCCAACTGCTGGCAGTTTTGATTATTGGGTAGCGTCCCTAATCATGGGATAAGTACTGTATGAAGATTAGAGAAATACTCACAGAAGGTTTGGACAAAAAGGATACGTTTGCTATCCTACACGACTTTATAAAATTCGCTGCCGAAGATCTACAGTTAAAAGATCTGCCAAAATTTGAATTTGATTTCGACTCTAAGAAAAGTGTAGAGCATAGAAGTTTTGGAGGTTATTCACCTGGTGCGCAACATATCCGCATTACTGTCAAAAATAGGCACATCAATGATGTGTGCCGTACACTAGCCCATGAGTTGGTACACTACAGTCAAGATCTAAAGAAAGAGCTAGAAGATGATAATGCAGGAGCAACGGGCAGTCCACAAGAAAATGAAGCCAATGCCCGTGCCGCAGTTATCATGCGCAACTGGGGCAAACAACATCCGGAATTTTTTGAAAAAGAAAGTATAGCCTAATAAAAAAGCCCACTGTTACGTGGGCTTTGTTGCTTTTATAGTATCAGCCTACTAAAAGCTATGCTTACTTCTTTGCACCCGTATTAACGAATCCATAGAACTTTTCAGCGGCTTCCATGATCTTTTCCATTCCTGGAAACTCTGGCATTGCTACTGTACTAACAACTTGGCCAGTCTTCTCATCACGAGCAACTGACATTTCCCAGCCCTTAAACTTCATATGGTATTCTTCCATAACAGCATCTTTGGCCATGGCCAACACATCGCTACGGATTTCATAGCCGTTCTTGCTGAACTTGACTTCTGGTAGTTTTGGAGTTTCGTAAGTCATTACTTTGCTCCTTTTGCCAATGGGTTTTTGTAGCTGGAAACCAATGTTTCGGCAAGTGTAAGAGTTGTATCAACCCAACCTTGGTAAAATTTAGTTTGTGCTTCAATCAATGTTACTAGTTTTGATTGGATTTCTTTGTCGGTAACGAATGTGTTAACGATTGTCTTTTTGCCAGATTGAATGGCATCGATTGCTTGATTAAACATATTTTTCTCCTGTGTGTGTTTATGTTTTTACTTCTACTACCTAAGTATTTAGTATACAGACTTTAATTCAGTAGTGCAAGTGGTCTGGCGAAACATTTTTTCAAGTACTCCCATGCTCCTAGATTTGTATCAACGCTTTCGTTAATATAAGTGGACAAATCTGGATGATCTAGTTCAATATCTGCTAGTGTTTCACCCATCTCTGTGGTCAGCTTAATGCCATTCTTACGACACAAGTGGCGTATGGCAGCATTTGAATTCAAACAAACCATACAGCCTTTGAGTTTGCCGATCACTCGACAATACTGTATACAACGTTTCATTAAGGTATCGCCCATGCCCTGTCCTTGATGATCTTTTAGTACTGAAAATGCCAATTCCATGTCATACTCAGTGGACACATGTCCCACTGCTACAAACTCAAGATTGGCATTTTCGATAATGAAAAATGTATGCTGATGTTGTTTCTTTTTGAAACCATCGCATAGAGCATCTATAACTTCGTCAGAAACATGATAACCAAAGCGCAGTGATTTACTGACTGCATCAAGTGCCTTGAGATGAGCTCGTAATTTGGGTAACTCAATAGGCATCATGCGACGAACTTGGTACATAATTAGAGCCAATGTCCGTCAATCATGCGAGCTTTGATGTAGGCTTTGCGAGCTTCTAACCAAGCTGCCAATAGTTCTTTAAAAAATTTACGCATTACAGACCACGACCCCAGTACATACCTTCATCTGTTAATTCGTATTCTCTAGTCCAATATTCAACTTCAGCTGCTGATGTTGGCTGTTTGCTGTTGATAAACATTTCTAGTGCAGATTCTTGTTTTAATGCAAAGAACTGGATAAGTTCTTGGATAATTTTCGACATTTTGTGTCTCCTTTTAAGTGTGTGATGTGAAACATCATGGTTTTCACTAGTATATTTATCTCAGTAGAACTATTGATATATTACCTTATGATTACGCTCAACTGGTTTGATATTCAGTTTAAAGAAATGTATAATACCATAAATAACTAAGAGAAATAAATTATGCGTAAAAGTACTCGTAGCATCTTACAAGAACTTAGTGATATTGGGCTAAGCCGCGATACCGACTTAATAATCGAAAGTCGTGGCAGCAACATCATTGCCAGTGCTATCAACCTATTAGATATGGTGCGAGAAAACTATGACGTAGAAACTGCCGCTGAATTAGAGCGCCGTTTTATCAATTCAATCAAATCAGCTGATGCTACCAAGTTCAAACGCGGTATTAAACGCATCCAAGAAAGTAAAGAATAGATTCTAAGCTACATCCGCTAAAATAGGTATTTTAGCCCTATTTTTAGCCAAAATAATAAATAATATTACACAGGCTCTTTAGGAGAGTCGCTTGCAGAGTGCAAGCAGTATGGTAGATTAGGAGAAATATTATGCCATCATTATTTGGAACAACAGTAGCGGCTAACTATGGCCGTATGACAGCACAACAGACTTACGGTGTAGGTCAACAATTTAGCAACTTTGGTACACGTCAAGTACGTTTCGTTAAAGTAGCTATCAGCGGTGGATCAAACAACGATTTGACAAAAGGTCCAGATGGAGCAACTGGTTCATACAGCGATCCATTAAGCCTATTTTCTTTGGCAATTCGTGGAATCCAGCAATTTGCTGAAATTTATTATGTAGGCACACCAGTTGCAACTGGTTTCGTTATCGCTGTATCAGATGATACAGACAACGATAATGATGCTGCCAACGGTAACATCAGCAACGGCGGCAACGGTTTGATCGAAGCAGCAGTTAACGCAGCGATTGGTTCAGGTACAGCTACAGCAACAACAATTAGCAACCTAGCACCAGGCGTAACTATCTAATAGTTAATTCTCAGGGATGGGAAACAATTAAGGACCGCAAGGTCCTTTTTTGTTGGCCTGCGTATCTGTGTGGGTTAAATACTGGCATGAATTATAAATTGTATACCCTTGTAGATATAACACACACCGGTCAAACTCGCAGTGAGCCAGGCCGCGAAAGTCTTAGATGGCAGGAACAAAACTTTAATACCCTGCTACAGACTTTAGGTATTAGGGCTAATATTGCCTACTCACAGAGTCCGGCTAGTACAGAAATAAAAGGTAGACTAATTGGTTTTGATACAGATGAAATTATACGAGTGTGGCGATTTGATTTTTATACTGAACGAGATTTCTTGTTTGAAAAAGATGGAAATCCAGTAGGGCTACTAGAAGAAGATTTTCAAATGGTGCCTTACATCAGCGGACTAGGCGAGACCATGGAGCAAAAGTACGCAGTTTTTAACCCCTACGACCCTGGCAAGAACATAGTTTTTTCATTAAAGCAATAAATAAAACTGTAGGCAATTTAATCAACAACTTAGGCAACTCAATTATACATTAGGCACATGACTCGGAGCGAGTCCCTGACTTATAACATTGGAGCCTAAAAATGGCTGTTACAAAAGAAGCACAAGCACAACTAGCTATGTTACCCGAGCGTGTAGCAGTAGTAGAAACTAAAGTAGACAGCATGATAGTATGCATCGACGAAGTTAAGGGCGATGTAAAAGACATGCACGACTGTTTAGATCGTACTAGAGACGAAGTGCTCCTTGAACTCAAAGAAATGCAAAAAGCCTATTGGGACAATGCTAAAAAATACTACGAACACGCAGACGATCTTAATTTACAACAAACTGCACAGCACGATGAACTAGCCGGCAAAATTAAAGATTTACAACAACTAAAAGAAAAGTGGGTCAAGTATGCTATGGCTGCTCTAGCTTTTGCAGCAGGTAGTGGTTGGGTACACGCCGCAAACTTACCACAAATATTAAAGTTTTTAGGACTGTAATTCTGTTAAATACAGAATGCAAGTTCAAGAACTATCAATAGATCCTAATCCGCATCACCATCATCTTAATCCCGTTATATGGGACCAAGACGAGATGCACACAGAAGTACGTCGTAAGCTACTGCAAATAGCCGAACATTTTATCGACTATATCAACGTACCTAACTTAAATTTAAAAGACATTACCCTAAGCGGCAGTTCGGCCGGTTATAATTACAGTGACTACAGTGATATAGATCTACATCTCATAGTAAAAGGTGTCAGCAAAGAAGATGAAGAACTGTTTTCAGCCAAAAAGAATCAATACAATAACATCTACGATTTAACCATTAAAGGTATCCCTGTAGAATTGTATGTTCAACCTGCAGATCAACCACATGTTAGTGCCGGTATTTTCAGTGTCATGCGTAATCGATGGATTAATAAACCTGAACATAAAGAACCTACTACTAGCCCAAAAGATATTAAAAATAAAGCTAGAAGTTATGCCGGCAAGATAAATCATGCACTGCGCGGCGGAGATCTAGCAAAAAGTAAAGCAGTTATGGATGAACTTAAACGACTTAGACAGGCTGGCCTGGCCAAAGGTGGTGAACAAAGCGTAGAAAACCTAGCTTTTAAACTGCTCAGAGCTAGGGGACAAATTGACAAATTGCGTAAATATATAGATAAATTAACTAGTGCTGAATTAAGCCTTGGGGAACAAGATGAAAATTAAACAAATAGTAGTGCGTGAAGATGATATGATTACAGTTAAGTCTGTAGCAGGTACCGGAGATAATGCCAGTGTTGAATTAAGCAATGGCACTAAGATTCCAAAAAGTGCTATTCTTCCAGGCGCACAACCAAACACTGTAGCACTGAATCCTGACGCATCCGGTGATGCAAATCAGTTAGTAGGCAAGACTGTACAGGAGCCAACAAGCGAGGGAATCTTCGGAACTAGCGAAGAAGAATTGGCAAAACTACCAGTAGGCAATCCAGCTGGCGACTATTATAGAAAGTTAGTGGCTCTTAAAACCGATCCACGTTGGGCTGGCAAACAGGACATTATCCAGAGTCGTATCCAAGACTTAATTACTAAACTAGATGACGGACGTGGTATTCCTCAACCTGGCTATGGTCAACCTGCAGGTCCGGAAACAGATCCTACTAAATTCATGCAGAAGAATCCTGGATTTAAAGAATCTGGCGATACAGTTGCCAGCGGCAATACACCCGTAGGTGGTGATGCCTCTGATAACTTTAGAGATGAAGTTATTGACAAAGAGTTTGATGCCGCTAATCGCAACAATCCTGCTCAGGGAACTCGCAGTCCTATTTCAGAAAAGTTAAAAGAATCTGATGAGCTTATGAAGTGGTTAACTATTGCTGGTATAAAATGAAAGTAAGTGATTTAATTAGTGATTTTGAAATCTGGACAACTAATGAAGAAGCCCAGCTTTTAGAAAAACTTAAAACACCGGTCAGACTCAGCAATTTAAGCGAACACGAACAGTTCAGAATCCAGACTCTTATTCGTAAGAGTTTGGTAACTAAAGTAGGCATCGAGAATCCTACAGTAGTTGCAAATGAAAAAAACAAACAAACCTAAAAAACAGTCCAAGAAACTTAATTCAGCGCCAGCTTCAAAATCACCATCACGATCTAAAGAACGTGTAATTAAAGAACTAGCCACACAGTTTGAAGAGGAATTAAAAAATACGCTGCCTATCACTGTATTACCCGATGGTAGCGTGGTTTATAAAAATTATCTAGTTAAGCAATTAACCACAGGCAATTGGGGATTATACAGCATTAAGAGTCGAGATCTCGTAGAACAGTACTATCTAAAGACATCAGCAATCATGGCTGCCAAGGCATACAATAATGTGTATTTAGAAAAGTTTTTTGAAATCAAACGATTAGATGATCGATATTGGGCTAATTACAGTAATAACTTAATATATCGCCGCAACATGCAATCAACCGTAGACTTCAGCAAATACTTAATTTTATTAAATAAATTAGAAGACAGTCAGGAACAAACAGAGCAGTACAAGAGCAAAATTTCCAAGATGTTTAAGTGGAGTTTCGCATAAATAGTTAATAAGAAACAGCTTAGGATATCACCATGCAAATTAGAGAACTTTCAAAACCAATTACTAGTCAGGCACTTAACGAGAGCCTAGCAAAAACATTTGGCTACAAAATCAACCTTGAAAACTTTACAGATGTTCAACTAGAAGATGCACGTAATAAGTTACGTACAAAAATCAGCCAGTTTGAACTAGAAGAAAGCTTCAATAGCATTGGTGAAAGTCCAGAATATCAAAAAACACGTATGTTCCTTGATGTAGTTAATCAAGAGATTTTCGAACGTGAAGAAGGCAAATGCCCAACATGCGATTGCAATCCATGTGAGTGCAAACATAAAGAGCAGGATCACAAAGAAGACAAAAAAGAAAAAGCCAAAGTCGACGAAGCTAAAAAAGAAGAAATCACTAAGAAATTAAAAGCCGACAAGATGAAAG
>Ga0208497_1000414_pt1 | contig 20565 bp, 25 predicted proteins | sample CryBogCBE25Aug07_FD_184555 | JGI IMG/M metagenome (GOLD analysis project Ga0208497, IMG submission 184555) | Freshwater microbial communities from Crystal Bog, Wisconsin, USA - CBE25Aug07 (SPAdes) | ecosystem: Environmental > Aquatic > Freshwater > Lake | place: Crystal Bog, Wisconsin, USA...
ATATACAGGTAGAATTAAAATACGAATTAAAATCAATCAAAAAACCTGAGTTATTCTTCAGCGAATATCAGGATATTTTTGATGCCCATCCTTTAGAAGCGGTAGAGAAATTCAAAACTGAGTTCTTGGATTATTTTCAAGAAAGAATGAACAGAAAAGAAGCAAAAAGAATTGAATTACTGAATAGACATGCCGAAATAGTTCGTGAACTTGAATTATTAGACTAAGAAATAGGAGTTATTATGTTAGACGAAGTAAGAAGATTACCAAGTAAGAAGAAAATCACATTGAAGGTGATTAAGTGGATTTATTATTTAAATGGACAAGACGGAAGAATTATGGAGATACGAACTTCTGATTTCATTCAGAATATTGGTGCAGTTTATTCGCAAACCTTTCCGAATTGGTTGAAATCATTCTTGTTTGAAGAGGTATCTCCAGAAGAATACCAATCAATTCGTGGTTCAAAGAAATACAAGATCAATCAAGAGAATTTGGACTTACTAATTCAGGCGCATAATACACCTATTAAGTCCTTCGAGAAAATATAGAATTTCAGGTATTACTTCGTTTGAATACCAACGTCTGCTGTTCTTCAGTACAGAGTTCCAGTGAAAAGATATACCTGCTGCGCTGAAGAAGACGTTCCTGAATGAATGAATAAATATCTATTTCAAATGGTGAAATTATGAAAGAAGTAAGAATGAGTGATAGTCAATATGAAGATTATATTAATAATTATTTAACTATAGGAACTAATATACAGGATGTCCCTAAACCTACAAAAGGAGAGTTTGGTGAATTTAATACTCATCCTACTATCAAGCCATTGAAATTGATGAAGTGGTTAGTTAAACTTCAATCTAATGAAGGAGATACTATTCTTGATCCGTTTAATGGAAGTGGAACTACTGCTCAAGCTGCCATAGAATTAGGTAGAAAATATATTGGTTGTGAAATGAATGAAGAGTATATTAAGATTTCAAAAAGAAGAATTGGTTCTCCTGAAGAGAATGATAATTCGGAACATGAGAATGCATTATTCTTATTAGGAGATTGTTTACAGAAGATGAAAGAAATTCCAGATAACTCTGTAGATTGTGTAATTACTGACCCACCTTATGCTATTGCCATTGCTAAATGGGATACTTTTCAAACTATGGAGCATTTTGCTGAATTTACTGAAGAATGGGCAAAAGAATGTTATAGAGTATTGAAACCAGGTGGTACAATATCTTCCTTTAATGCAGCAAGAACATATCATTGGATGGCAAGTGCTATTGATAAAGCAGGATTTATTTGTAGAGATATGATTGAATGGGTTTATTGGAGTGGTATGCCAAAGGGCAAGAACTTAAAAGGTTGTCATGAACCAATTTATATGGGTGCAAAATTACCTAAGGGAACTGCTATTAAAGATATGACATATAATCTTGATGCAGTTAGAATACCTGTTAAAGAGAAGAAAGTGAAGGGTAATCCTGATGCAAAGAAAGTCATTGTGAATAAATTAGAATTTGAAGTAGAAGACATAAAAGAAGAGAAAGAGATTAAGATTAATAAAGTGGTTAAGTTCTGAGATGGATTGTGTAATAATGAGACTACCTGATTATCCATACAAACCTCCTTGTTTGTTGAATTTTTATAGAAGGAAATTATGATTGAAGTTATAATATTCAAAATACATTCTTTGAAAGGAAATATGCCTTCTGATTTTGGAAATAGCAAAAAAACATATACAAATGGAGGTAATTTTGTTTCAAGAGGAGCATTAAGAGGAAAACCTCATAAAGATTATGATAACTCATATTGGGGAAATAATCTATACTGTGAGGAATTTTATGATTAAGGTTATCACCCAACTTAGATCTAGAGATTGGATTGAAGATAAAAGAGAGAATAGAGGAGTTGTTCAATCTTCTTCAAGAACTAAAATACAAGTGAATACAGAAGGTAAAAGAGGTAAAACACTTCTTCTTGGTTTAATTCCAAGCAATATATTCATAGAAGGTAATTATGATTAAGGCAATACAAGAAAATCAGGAACAAGAGTCAGAAGATAATCAAAAAAAGGGATAGAAGAAATGGCACTTCTATCCCAATCTAATCATATTGGAGAGATATGATCCGTTCCAGCAGTTGCTGATATTCTATTTATTCAAGTTGCTCATTGTCACTGGGACAGGAGTTATTATATTATGGACATAATACCATACAGATATAGTCATTACAATACCTGTTAAACCCCATCCAATAATTTTTACACATGTGCTGAAGGCAGTTTTTGCTTCAAGAAATCCATCAGCTATATTATCCATGGCATTGCTAATTTTAGCCAAACACAATTTAGTCTCAGATATATCTGTCTTAATATTCATCACTTCTCCTTCAAGTTTAACTAATCTACTTTCAACAGATATTCTTCTTTCCACTGATTCTTCATATTTATCCATTACACCTCCTAACTTGGCTTTGTGATTTCTGCTCCTGATACCACATTGGAGACCTGATGAATTGCATTAGAAATCTGAGTGCCACCTGCTGCTTGTGCAACTGCTGCGCCTATAGTTCCTACATTATGGACTAATGAATTGCTACCTTGAACACTGCTTGCCACCTGGGTTACTACACCTGAAACTCCGTTAGTAATTGGAACTAATTCCCCATTACCTGTCAGAACTTCTGCTATATCAGCTGCTTGTGTTAAGGCAGGGGTAACTTGAATTGCTAAATGTGAAAGGAATTGAAGTGCTTTCTGTAAATCAACTTCTGCCTTTACTGCTGCAGTTTCTATCTGTGTAAAAAAATTGCTTAAACTCATTTTGAACTCCTTTTAATTCCACTATTTGGATTTGTTGTATGATGAAGGAAATTACTGATTACTGCCCCAACTCCAGCAATACCACCTGCTAATTCAGCAATTTGGTCATCTGTAATTGGTAAATCATATCCTGCTTGTTTTGCAATCAAAAGACCAAAACCTAAGATTACAATTAAGGCATGATTTGCATTTTGAACATTACTCCAGGTCTCTGCATTTTCAAGTGCCTTCCCTTGCTCTAAAGCAGGACTGATATTCAATAATATGTCTAAAATACTCATTCTATCTCCTATAATTTGATACGAACAGTCGGATTACCCTCTTGTTCTAATTGAACTGATTGTTGAATTTGAACTTCTCTTCTCTCTTTATTACCGAATGAAACGAAGTAATTTATCATTCCTAAATTCTTAACAGTCAAGAAGAACTGCACTATTGTATTTTCTTGTAAATCCAGAGCGAATTGCCTAATTCTGCCTAAGACTATATTTACTCCTGTGTTCTCAGATAGATTAAAGATTATTCCTCTTAATCTAACTAAAGCAGCAGATACTCCTGTGTTTTCTGACAGATTAAAGATTATTCCTCTACTTCTGCTTATTCCAGTAGAGATTGAGGTATTCTCAGTTAAGGCAATCATGAAGTTCTTCAGTTTAAAGAAGGAGAAAGATATGTTCGTGTTTTCTACTAAAGCAAAAGCGAATTGCTTGTATTTACCTAATGAGAAAGATATGTTCGTATTCTCTGATAGACTGAGAATTATTCCTCTTAATCTACCTAAAGCAGTAGATACTCCTGTATTCTCTGTCAGAGATAGAGATATTCCTCTTTTTCTATTCAATACATTAGAGATAGAGGTATTCTCAGATAAATTCAAGATTACTCCTCTTGCTCGATTTATTCCAGCGGTTATACCTGTATTTTCTACTAAAGTGAAGGCTATTTGCTGAAGTTTATTCAAAGCAAGAGAGATAGAGGTATTTTCTGATAAATTCAAGATTATTCCTCTTACCCGATTTATTGCAGAAGATATACCTGTATTTTCTTGAATTTGAATTGGTATAGAGCGCCATCTGTTCATTGATAGAATAGCAGTCGTATTTTCAGTCAGAGATAGGACGAATTGCTTGTATTTACCTAAAGCAAAAGATACGGAGGTATTCTCGCTTAAAGCAAAAGCGAATTGCATAATCTTGCCTAAAGCGAAAGAAAGGTTCGTGCTTTCAGATAGAGATATTCCGAAGGCCTTCAAGATATTCAAAGCAGAAGTTATTCCTGTGTTTTCTTGAATAGATAGAGATAATCCTCTTTTTCTATTCAATACATTAGAGATAGAGGTATTTTCAGATAAAGAGAGAACGACTTGCTTCATTTTACCTAAGGCGAAAGATATTCCTGTATTTTCTGATAGAGAGGTAGATATTCCTCTTACTCGATTTATTCCCGCAGTTACTCCTGTGTTCTCAATTAAAGAGAGAACGACTTGCTTAATTGAACCAGCTTTGCCTGAGGCAAATGGACGAGAAGCAAATGGAGTTGAGCCGAATATCATTGTACTATTACGCTTCCTGAGAACTCAGGTAATCCTGACAGATATTCATAGATAAAAGGTATGCCAGTTATCTCTGAGGTATTGATTGAATAATTCTTCCCATCAATTGGACTAAGATTTTGATTATACGCTTCTTCCGAAATCCAAATATGGACATCAAAACTGAAGGTAATCTCATTCCCTCTGTAATTAGTTACCTTCGCATATCCAGTTGATATATTTACTCCATTTTGTTCTGAAGTATAAGGTGTGTTTAATAATAATCCTGCCATTTCTTTTGCTCCTTAATATGCTAATTCAGTCAATTCAATTGAACCGAACCAATCGATTGTTGTACTACTTTGTCCAGTTACCTTAAAATCTATACTTGGGTTCGAGGTATTCGCTGAAGAAGTTACTCCCCATGAATTACTCGATGCACCTGAAGTCAATCCGATTACATTCACAGTAGGAGTTCCAACTAATGCAGCAGTTGCAGCACTTGCTCCTACCTGAATTGCTCCTTCAATAGTCCATACTCCTGCATCAGCTGCTCCAGTTACCTTCCCTATAATTCTTGCTCTGAAGTGATTGATGGAATTTAATTGCAATGTGATATATTTCGTACCTGTTACTCCATCAAGGAATAAGGTAGTCTGAGTATTTCCTGTTGTTTGATTAGCAATCTTTAAGAAAGAAGAACGAGTTGAAGTTCCTATCAGATTATCTAATCCATAAGCGAATTGACCTTGAAGAACTGCTTTTGATGAATGTCCTATTGCTATAGCATCTATAGCACTTGCATTATTAGTAGTAGCTGATAATCCAATTGTGATTGTACCTGTTGCGGATATATTAGTGGATATTAGATTTCCAATTCCAATTTGATTAGCACCACCTAAGGTAAATGAATATCCTAAACCGATAGTATTTATTGCTGAAGCTGTAATACCATAACCTATTGCTATAGCCGCAGTGGCTGAAGTATTTGTTCCAGCACTTCCAATTGCAATAGAATTATTACCTGAGGCATTATTATATGTTCCAGATGTGCCACCACCAATTGCTATAGCTGCTTGTCCTGTTGCTAAAGCATAAGCTCCTAAAGAGACAGCGTAATTTGAAGAGGAGCCATTAGTTGAAGCACCATGTCCAATTGCTATACTTCCAGTAACTGAATATTGAGCTCCTGTTGTAGCCGCAGCTCCAATTGCTATTCCAAAATTTGAATAAGCTGTAGCTTGAGGACCACAAGCTACTGCAGAAGCAGTTGAACCTGAAGCATTTCCTGCATAACTTTGATATCCAATTGCTACACCACTTATCCCAAAGCCGTATGCCCCATTTCCGATAACAACAGTATTATTAATAGTATTGCCGCTGTCTGTAGCTTGAATACCATTATTATTTCCTTGTCCAATAATAACATTTGTATTCCCTTGAACTGAATTACTTCCACCAATAATAACATTTTGATTTTCCTGAACTCCACCATTTGGGAATATAGTATTATTCCAATATAAGATTGTGAAATAACAGAATTTTTATATCCAATTATTATATTAGAACTGTCATTAGTCGTATTGCTATCTCCTATCACTAAAGATTGGGTAGGCATTGATAATGAAGTTGGATTTAATGTGATATAGGATAAAGAAGATAATATACTATGATTTATAAGACCTAATTTACTTCCAACTGAACCCTGTAATTTTGGATTTATCTCTCCTGGCATAATCTACTCCTTTTTGTAATTTTCATAATGAATTGCTCAGTGTAAATCAGAATAATTCGTACTCTGCAGTGATAGTCAAAGTTTTCGCCGAGGTTACAGCTGCTGCTGAGACATATAATGACCATGAAGGAGCTAAATACAAATATTTGTTCCCATTACTATCAAAAGTTAAGAAAGGTAATTGTGAATTTAAGAATGGAGTGAATGGAACTGTACTTCCAGTTGTTCCTGAAGAAGCAGGCACTGTCACTACAGTCAATGGATAACTTGTGCTTCCATTGTAAAGATAGAAAGTTACTGTATTTGCTGAGGTATCAGTTGTATAGCAATTCACCCAAGAAACCTTTGCCCCATTTGTTCCACCTGCAACTAATGAAACAGGTGTTGCTGCACCTGTTGAAACAATATTTACTGCTGCATTACCAATACTCTGTGTAAATATTGGGACATTTGAATAAGCCATGTTTTTCTCCTATAATCCACCAAAATATGAAATACTAACATAATCTGGTATTGAACTTCCTGAAGAAGGAGTTGCATTCACCCATGTAGTTCCATTATATTGAAGGACTTGATTTGTTAAGGGGGTCGTAATAGTTGGGTTAAAAATACTCGCATATCTTTCAGCTGTCAGAACGACCGCTACAGTAGCTGAAGAACTGACAGAAAGAGTTGAACCTGTAGAAGAAGAAATGAAGGTTCCTCTTGTTAAAGTAGTTGTGCTATTTGTGTAAAGACAAGCACTGTCGATTTCCCAATTACTTCCGTCCTGAATAAGAATATCGAATGAACCACCATCATCAGCTGCTCCAAAAGTAAGCCAAGTAGGCGTACCAGTTACTGCCGATGAGATGATAATTGACCCAGTTCCAGGTGTATTCGAAATTGTGCAGTAATACCTATCTCTGTATAATTGGGTCATGATTTATTAGTTGAAAGTAATTGATAAGGAAGCAGCGCTGATATTTGCTTGGTCACCGGAAAGAACCGACTTTGCCACGCTAATTAAACCAAATCCTAACATATTACCACCAGTAGGTGCGTCATATAATACCCCATAGGTAAAATTGCTCCCGGATGCCCAGTCGGCTGTCGCTTGAGGGAAGGTGATTGCTAAAGCATTAGTTGTAGCACCACTTGCAGCTGAGTTCCATGTAGAAGCAGAAGTAGTAACCCTGGCATATGAACCACCTGATGGCTCAGTTACATTAGTTCCAGAAACAGTAGGAGTAGTGCTTGATAAGGCTACATATACTGTAGGAGAGGTATATGATGCCTTTCCAGTTAAGTGGTCAATTAGTTTATCTGAGGCATAATAGCTTAAATTGTTGCTCATTTGATTTCCTTTTTTAATTCGTTAAAAGATATTCTATTTATTCGTTCTATTCGTTCTATTCGTTCTATTCGTTCTATTCGTTCTATACATCTATAGGAATTTTTGAAATTCACTTCACCCACTTAGGTCACTTCAATTCAAAATTTTTTGGTTTTTTCTGTTCTAAAAAAGTTCTTCTAAGTTATTGAAACCGAAGTGAATCGGAGCCGTTTAATCAACATAATGCTTGCTGTGCTTCGTTGTTCTATTAGGGGCTAAGTAAAAAGTATTTTCATATAACTCCACTTAGGTCACTTCTTCTTTGAACATTACCCATGGCACTGGGTTTATCCAGTTCCATTATGTTCATAATATTTACCTTGATAATTCAGGTGACTTGGTTTATCCAGTAATCAATTCGTAATCAATTCGTAATCAATTCGTAATCAATTCGTAATCAATTCTCTTGAGATAATAAATTCTCCTTGAACTGGTCTCTTTACTAATGTTCCTGAATAAAGCTCCATTTGGTAAATTCCCTCCCAACAACCTTCTGTAAGAGGTATAGCTGAAGTAGAAGAACTTGAGAATGTCGCGATTATTTCACCTGTGCTTCCTTCTAATTGAAGTGCTGGATTAGTTCCAGTAGAAGATAAAGTCAGAACAGGTGGTTCTCCAAAGTCAGAAGAAACTTCAAGAACTGCTGTATAACTCGTGAGGTCTAATGGAACATACGGATTTGTACATACATCATAAGGAAGGTCAGGATTTGTCAGAACTTCTATGAAGAAATTCAGTATTTTATCCGCTCCTTGGTCAATCTTAATATTGAATTGAACAGCCATTATTTTGCCTCCAATTTTGCTTCCAAATCTTTAATTTTCTCATTTAATTCCTGAATTGCTTTTACCATAGGTGCTATAAATTCAATATAATTCAAACCAAGTCTATCTTCGCCTCCATCAATTTTATTATCGATATATCCAGCGAAATCAATTCCAATTAAATCTTGAACTTCTTTAACATCTTGGGCAATAAATCCATTATGGAAACGAGTTCGAATTTTACTTCCTGGTTCATCACCTTCTTTGTAATCTTCTCGGTAATTCCAGTTGTATTGAACAGGTTTTAATCTATTTATGAAATCAAGTCCTAAGTTTGTATCTCTAATATTCGCTTTATCTCGGTTATCTGAGCGAGTTGCTGTTGCATAGGTATAAACAGTAGTGCTTGAGTTACCTAACTGAATTTGATTATTTCCTGACAGAACTCCTGAATTATATCCTATGGCAACTGAGTTTGTATATGAAGCAGTGCTTGCATTTACTCCAAGTGCGATACTATTTACGTCATTTGTTGCAGAACTATTACCAATTGCAATACCTCCATTAGAACCAACTGCATTGAATAGAGTATTATTTGCTCCATATCCAATTGCTATACTTCCTGAAGTTGGAGAAACAGCTCCAAAGCCAATCGCAACTGAATAACTACTTCCAGATGAAACCTTCGCTTGATATCCAATTGCTACACCATAAGCTGCGTTGTTATATGCATTATGACCAATTGCAACACCATGAGCAGCTAAAGAAGATGCATTATATCCAATTGCAACATCTTCAGAATATCCATCAGCACTGTCTCCAATTGCAACTGAACCATTTATTGAAGTTGCATTTGTACCAATTGAAATTGCTGTATAAATTGCACCTCCAGATAATGTTGAAGCTGTAGCTCCATATCCAATAGCAATAGAATTTGTAGAAGAAGCAACTATTGAAGCTCCATCTCCAATTGCTAAAGAATGAGTTGTTCCAGCACCAAGAGTAGGATTTGTATAAGTTCCACTTGTAACAAATCTTACATCAGAAGCTGTATTTGTTGCATTTACCCAATTAGTTCCATTATATTGAAGAACTTGATTAGTTGATGGAGTTGTAATTGAAACTCCTGATAAAGATGATAATGGAGTTGAACTAATCGCAGTAGTTACATAAGCAGTAGTTGCGACTTGAGTTGTATTAGTTCCATTTGTTGCAGTCGGTGCTGCTGGAGTTCCTGTGAAAGTTGGACTTGCTAAAGGAGCATAAGCTGATAAACCTGTGCTGGTGATATATCCCTGTGATTTAACAAATGCAGTTGTTGCGATTTGAGTTGTATTTGTAGAAATTCCAGCAGTTGGAGCAATTGGAGTTCCTGTGAATGAAGGAGAAGCAAGAGTTGCATAAGAAGAAATCGCAGTACTCAGTCCATATCCAGCGAATGTAGTAGGAGTAGAAGTAATTGAACTCCATGGTAAAGTTGAAAGAGAAGAAATATATCCCTGTGCTTTAACAAATGCGGTTGTAGCTAAAGTTGTTGAATTATCAGAAGAAGTAGCAGTCGGTGCTGCTGGGGTTCCTGTGAAAGTTGGACTTGCTAAAGGAGCATAAGTGCTAAGTGAAGTGCTTGTTACATATCCCTGATTTTGAACATACGCAGTTGTTGCAATTTGAGTGCTATTCGTCGCAGTTGAAGCAGTAGGAGCTGTTGGAGTTCCTGAAAAAGAAGGACTTGCAAGAAGAGCATAACTTCCTAATCCAGAACTTGTGATATATCCCTGTGCTTTAACAAATGCAGTTGTTGCGACTGAAGTTGAATTATCAGAAGTAGAAGGAGTTGGAGCAGTTGGAGTTCCTGTAAATGTTGGACTTGCTAAAGGAGCGGCATCTGTTATTCCATATCCACTTAATGTAGTTGGTTTTCCTGTAATAGAAGTCCAAGGTAGAGAACTGACAGAAGAAAGAGTTTGATTTACCCATGTGGTTCCATTATATCCAAGAACTTGATTGCTTGTTGGTGAAGATATACTTACACCTGATAGAGAAGATAAAGCAATTCCTGATACAGCAGTATGAACAAAAGCAGTTGTTGCTAAAGAAGTACTGTTATCACCAGAAGTAGGAGTTGGACCAACAGGATTACCAGAAAAACTTGGTGAAGAAAGTGTTGCATAAGATGCTATTGCTCCTGATAAACCATATCCAGCGAATGTTGAAGGGGTCCCTGTTACAGAACTCCAAGCGATAGTTGTTGGTGCTCCAGTAAGAACAGAATAAGGAACAGAAGTTACTCCATATCCAGATAAAGTAGTCGGCGTAGAGGTAATTGAACTCCATGGTAATGAAGAAACAGAAGAAAGAGTTGCATTTACCCAATTAAATCCATTAAATTCAAGAACCTGTCCATTCATAGGAGAAGTCAGAACAACTCCAGATACAGAAGATAAAGGAATTGAAGAAATAGCTGTTTGAACAAAAGCAGTCGTTGCAATTTGAGTTGTATTTGTAGAACTTACTGCAGTCGGAGCAATTGGAGTTCCTGTGAATGAAGGAGAAACTAAAGTTGCGTATGAACTGATTGCAGAAGTCAGTCCATATCCAGCGAATGTAGTAGGAGTAGAAGTAATTGAACTCCATGGTAATGAACCAACTGAAGAAACATTCGCATTAATCCATGAACTTCCGTTATATTGAAGAACTTGACCAGAAGATGGAGAAGAAATATTCACCCCTGATAGATTATTCAAATAGAATGTTGAATTAGTCCAATTAGAACCATTAAAACTAATGATTTGATTTGTAGTAACTGAACCAATGAATTGAACATCTGCTAATGAATAAGCAAGATATACAGGAGAATTAACCCATGATGTTCCATTATATTTCAAGAACTGATAATTCGAAGGAGAATTTATATTCACTCCACCTAATGAAGACAAAGCTAAAGTTGCAGGAACCCAATTACCTGTACTTCCTTGAAAAGAAATTACCTGAGAATTAGTTGCAGAAGATAAATTGAAATCCGAGATATTAGTTGAATAAAGAGTTTGATTAACCCATGATGTTCCATTATATTTCAAGAACTGTCCATTAGTTGGCGAACTTAGTGAAATTCCAGATAGTGAACTGAAAGCAGGAGTAGTCCCTGAACCAGTTGCATTTACCCATGAGGTTCCATTAAATTCAAGAACTTGACCAGATGTAGGAGAAGATAAGGTAACATCACTCAGTGCATCCAGAGCAATACCGCTCACTGCTGATGAGATAGATGATGTGACATAAGCAGTTGAAGCAATCTGTGTCGTACTCACTCCTGGTGAAGCAGTTGGAGCAGTAGGTACCCCAGTTAAAGCAGGAGAAGCAAGAGTTGCGTATGAACTGATTGCAGAAGTCAGTCCATATCCAGCGAATGTAGTAGGTGTTCCTGTAATATCACTCCAAGGTAGAGAAGAAATAGAAGAAAGAGTAGTATTTACCCATAATGTTCCATTGAACTCCAATACCTGACCAGCGGTAGGAGAAGAGAAAGAGACGTCATTCAGAGATGCTAATGTTGAGTAAGCAGCAGTTGATTGATTAATCCAATTACTTCCATTCCATTGAAGATATTGACCAACAGAAGGAGAGATAATACTGACATCTGTTAAATTTTCTAAGGTATATGTTTGAGCAGGAGAATTAACCCATGCTGACCCATTCCATTTCAAGAATTGACCTGAAGAAATTGAACTTACAGATACATCCGTTAATTCCTCTAAAGAAAGAGAGAAAGTTTCTGTAAAATTCACCCATTTACTTCCGTTCCATTTTAATTGCTCACCAGTAGATATACTTGTAATTTGAACATCTGTTAATGACTCAAGAGTTCCTGAAAGAGAAGAGATAGGTGTATTAGTCCAATCAGTTCCATCGAAAGTCAACATTTGTCCTGAGGCAAGAGAAGAAGTAGGTGCATAAGGAATTATTCGCTGAGCAATTACATTATTTGCCAGAATAGTATTCATTGATAAATTAATTCCAGTTCCAGTGCTTGAGTCCTGTAATAATCCTCTGGTTAATGTTTGAGTTGAATTTGTATAAACGCAACCAGTACGAACTTCCCAATCGTTCCCATCGACCGCTACGATGTCGAATATTTCTCCGTCATTTTCAATTCCAAAGGACTGAAAAGCAGTTACTGCAGCAGAGGTATTAAAATCTCCAGTGAAACCTGGTGAATTAGAAATTGTACATTTCAATCTATTTACGTAAGTCATTGAGTAATCTCCAATAAAGGGAATTTAGTTACGAGATTTCTTGAAAAATCTCTGTTTTTTTCTTGTTCATTAACGATTTCATTTCTCAATGACTCGATAGATGCTGAATTTGATTTATTCACGAAGGTATTTTCTACTAATAAGATAGGCATCCAGGCGAATGAGCAACCCCATTCATCTTTATCCTCTTTAGAGAATTTAATATATTGTACACAACGATGGATTTCATTATCTTTAATTTCCTGACAGGTTTTACCGAAAGGACAAAAAGTCTTAACTGGGATATCACTCATTCATTAATTCCTTGAACATAAAATTGCATTCAAATATTGTGGAGTCCAAGAAGTAGGACCACTGTTACTATTTACAGTGGTATTCACAGTGATACCTGTAGTGCTTGTGCTTGTGTTATCATTATATGTGCTCGTCAAACATTGAGTAGTACTTCCTGTTTGAGGTTGAGGAGAATAAGCATGAGCATATTGGTGACTGTGTCCTGGGTCATTAACAGTGCTTGATGCTGTATGAATATGTTGAGGAACCTGAGCACCTGTTAGAATTATTGGGTCATTCGTACCACCAAATCCACCACCACCTGTTCCACCTGAACCTGTTGTTCCACCTGTTACAGAGACAACTCTAATCATTCTATTATTCGCTGAACCATCAATTACTTGAGTCCAACCAGTTGGAGCAGTTGGATTGAAGAACAGAAGTTTACTTCCAGAAGGAATTAAGGCATCCATAGCATTCTTAACAAAAGCAGTTGAAGCGATTTGAGTTGTATCTGTTCCTGTAGGAGCGGTAGGAGAAGTCGGAGTTCCAGTTAAAGCAGGAGAAGCAATTGGAGCAAAACCTGCTTGTTGAATAAAGCGAGTTGTTGCAATAGCAGAAGTTGAATCTCCAATCGGTTTAGTTATCGCAGTTGTTTGATAATTCAATAATAACCATGAATTTATAGAAGTCAGATAGATTAATTGAAATGCATTTCCTGCAGTTAGTTCTCCACCCGACAGAGGACCTCCTGCAGATACAACCGGTAAAGCACCAAGTCCATTCAAATTCAGAGATGCTGAAGTTGTATTAGTTATTCCAGGAACGAATGAAATTACATATCCATTCACTAAAGATATTGGGGCAGGTTCTATATTCACATTGAATACATTCACAACAGAAGATACATCAACCGCTAAGGTATTAGTTCTAATTGAAGTTGCTAAATTGCTTAATAAGGTGCTTGTAGTTCCGTCATCTATTGTATCAACAGATAATATTTTATTGATATATTGCGCTAAAAGAGATGTGCCTATTGTGCCTTGTCTCCAAGCTTTATTGCATTTACTTGAACTTGCTTGTCCTGTTGAGAAACCACTCGCCACCGCTGGGTCAGAAACCCAACTTGATTGAGCTTCAACATCTGCTCCTGATGAATTAGCGAATACTAAAAAGTTGTTTTCGATCGTCATAATTTATTCCTTTTAATTTATTTATTCACTGTATGTTAAAGATAATTACTAATTATTCTTGCATCAGAAAAACAGTATTTTGAAGTTCCATCAGTAGTATTTTGCTCATAACTTGTATTATAACCTGAGGTATAAACTTCAGAGGTATTATTGAATATTATACAAGCAGATGAAGTGCTTCCATTCCCTGATCTCTTAATATCTTGAATATTCAAGTTATTGATATTAACTAATGTTTGAGTTGTAATTCCTAAATTCAATGAGGTATAGATTCCTGAAGAACCTGACCCATTATATCCACAGAAGTATAAACCTGTTGGTTTCAATAACCAAACTTCAGCGGAACGAGTTCCACCACCTGAACCCGTTGTTGCAAAAATATTAGTTACAGTTGCTCCACCTGGGTCACCTGAAGTAGAAGTTACTGGAGAAGTTTGATTAGTAGTATTTCCTAATCCTAATTGTCCATATCCATTATAACCCCATCTTACATACGTTGAATCTGACAGAATCAGATAAACAGAAAGATTCAGTTTCTTCAGAGATGTTATTGTCTTTCCAGAAGGAGTATAGGCAATATTCCATGAAGAAGATGAAGTTGTGCTTCCAATTCCTAATTGACCTTGACCATTATAACCAGCAGTATAACAACTTGTGCTTGTAATACAGACAGAACTTTGATAATTCGCTGGAACTGAGTCATCATATCCTGAATTTTGCATATCAATAATAGTCAATCCATTCAAAGTAGGTAAATTAACCCAATATGATTTAGAGGTAGTTGTTCCATCACCAATTTGACCATTCGCGTTATATCCAGTTCCATAGACATTCAAATCAGTTGTTTGAATGAAAGTGCTTCCATTAGGTGAAGAACCAGGGAATATCTTCATAATAGTCTTACCTGAAGGAGGTATCATATTAGTCCAAGTATGTTGATCTGTTGTATTAGGAGTAGAAATTGAACCTAAACCTAACTGACCTGAATTATTTCTACCAGTGCATTGGAATACACCTGAGTTTAATTTAATAAAAATAGAGGTATTAACTGCAGTTGAAGCTTCATAAGAACGGGAATTACTTGGGGCATATATTCCTTGAACATTAGTTTGAACAAGAACTGGATATTGAGTGCTTGTTGTATTACCATTACCGAATTGACCATATCCATTATAACCCCAGGCATATAAATTACCTGAACTCCATAAGCAGTAACTCGTTTGATCGATAACTTCATATTGAAGAATACTTCCGCCTATTTCATTAGATGGGAATTGAACTTCACCAGATAATCCATTACCAGCAGCATAACCAGTTCCTAATTGACCATTAGTATTATCACCCCAAGTTAAGATTTTATTATTTGAAGTAAGAACAGAGAAACCAAATGAATTTCTTTGCATTTTGATAATAGAAGCAGGTAATCCACCAATTGCTGAATAAACAAAGGCTGTAGTTGCAATTTGAGTTGTATTAGTTCCTGTAGAAGCAGTTGGAGCAGTAGGTACCCCAGTTAAAGCAGGAGAAGAAAGAAGAGCAAAACCTGCATTCTCAACATAAGCTGTGCTGGCAGCTTTAGTAGAATTATCTCCAACAGAAGGAGTAGGAACAGTTACAGTTCCTGTAAAGGTTGGACTTGCTAAGGTAGCATATCCCTGATTTTTAACAAAAGCAGTTGTAGCAATATTGGTTGAATTATCTCCAGTTCCAGGAGTTGGAGCAGTTGGAGTTCCAGTTAAAGCAGGAGATGTAGCAGTGATATAATTCTGACCTTTAACAAAGGCAGTTGTTGCAATATTTGTGCTGTTATCTGACAGAGAAGGAGTGCTTACAGAAATATTTGAATTCAATAAAGTCCAAGTTGAACTTCCTGAGTTCCATTGTAAGGTGTAAGTTCTACCTGCGATTAATTCACCACCAATTAATGCACCTGTGACTGAATGAATAGGATATGGATTAATGCCATTCACATTCAAGGTCACAGAAGAAGTATTTGTCTGAGCTGGTTTAATTTGAACAATCATTCCATCAATTAAAGACGAAATAGCAGGAGTAAATGCAGCTGTAAGAACATTAACAACAGAAGATGAATCAACAAGATTTGCATTAACCATCATGGATTGAGATAATCCAGCTAATAAAGCACTTGTAGTTCCGTCATCTATAGTATTAAATCCAGTTTTTTCATTAATTAATGAAGCAAGAACATTACCCCAAGTAGCAGATTGTCTCCATAATTTATTCGCGGATAGATTATCAGCAATACCTGCTTGAACTCCATTCGCTAAAAAAGTAGGTTCTCCAACCCATGTTGATTGAGGTGTAACAGATGCAGAACTTGAGTAAGCGAACTGCAAAAAATCGTTTTGTATTGAAGGCATTAGTTTGCTCCTAAGTTTATTTTATTTGTTCTTTTTATACGAGATTGGCCCAACTTCCCTCTGTCCAACCGCCGATAGTTGCTGTTTCTTCATTCCAACCAAAGAATTTAGTTGTCGCTTCATAGGCAATTTCAACTCCAGCTGGTCTTAAGTCAAAGAAACCATGAGTTAAAAGATATTCCATAACTATTGAAACTGGTCCTGAGATACCAAGAATCATACTCATATTCTGATTATCTATAATATAGAAGGTATTATTAGGAAGCGCTAAATTCAAGGCATTAATCGCGCTCGGAATACTTCCGTCCCATTGATTAAGAGCAACCTTTGCTTTCAATATTGCTCTATATTCTTCATCTGGCAGAATAGTCATTTCTGTTACTATTCCATCACTCCAATACCCTTGATTAAATCCTAATCCATCAATATTAAAACTGAAGAATACATCTGTAATAGGAGTAGGAACTTGCCTTGATTTACCAATCCATTTACCAATTATATCCAGTGCATTTCCTGTAGCAATATCTAAATCAAATACCTGACTGAATGAATTCAAAAGAAGAGTATTCTGCCAGAAACCGCGAGTCAATAAATCCACAATTGCTGTAAATTTAGGTTGAAGGTGCTCAGAAGTAATTAAATTCACATACGGGTTTGTATTTGCTGATATTGGTGCCTGAGCTTGAACAAGAGCAATAATTGGTGAATTACTCGTCTGTTGACCAGCGAAATCTCCAATTGAACCTTCTGCAATAGCGGGATTGAGTGAGTTATCCATTATGCTAATACCACCGTTACATTACTTGGATTAATCTGAGCTAAACCATTGAATGGAATAATGACATTACCTGACCCATCAATAGTGGCTGTGCCTGAAGATATACTAAAAACACAAGATATTAAATGAAACTCAGGTTGAACCATTGCTCCATAAGCAGCAGTTAAATACACGTCATCTCCAATACCTAAAGTGCTGAAGTAATTCGAAAGATTCACACCTATTTGATTTCCTATGACAGCAGTATATCCTGTTAAAGCATGAATAGTTACTGTAGCAGTTAACTGAACATCTTGTGCTTCAAAGAAGTTAATGCTCATAAGATTTCCAGCAACAAGAACATTTTCAGAAGTAGTTCCATAAGTTCCAGTGCCAGGAGATTTCTTATTACCGATTACTCCTGCTACCGCTATTGGGTCTCCACCTTGAACAACAACTGAGATACTATGTCCAGGTATTCCATTACTATCTGTAGTTCCTGTGAAATTCTCATAAATTATACTTTCACTTACTCCAGGTATATTCTGAATTCCTGCAAGAATAGCATCAGAAGTAGAAAGAGCAGGAAATGAAGTCGAAATAGTTTGCCTTGTTCTCAAATCTCCATCTGTTTCAACTGGATTACCTTGATCGGCATCAGCGGTTGAAGTAGCAGATTGCCAACCTAAAGTTGGATTCTGAATGATATTGATTGAACCTGAAGGTGCTTGAATTGCTCCTGCATTTTGAGCCGTTCCAAGAACTGTAATAGAACCTGAAAGAGGAATTATAACCTGAGTTGGTAAATTCCATTGATTTCCATTTACATCTTGAACAACTCCATTATTAATTATACTTCCTGCAACTCCAATTACTTCAATTGGTGCAGTTGAGTTACTTGCGGTTAATCTTTGTAGTCCATTAATCTTCACTAAAGAAGATAAATATGAACCCATAGAGAAATCTGGCGCGAATCCATTATATGCCTGAATTACCGCTGAATTTGCATCTACTTGAGCGGCAGCAATAATGCTAAGTAATTGACCAGTTTTTGAATCAGGAGTAGTTACTGCGTCTGAACCCATTATTGCTTGATATTCAGTAACGAAGTAATTCAGAATATCGCTATAAACAGGAGCAGTTATTCCTGTAGATTGTATGATCGGGCTAACTGAAGATATTGTCATGTCCTATTGGTCCTATTGTCCTAAAGTAATTGTTAAAGTTCCAGGTCCATAAACAGTATTAATTGAAGCCTGAACAGAAAGATTTCTATTAATAATCTCTGAGGAATAACTTACTATTTCTACAACACCTTGAGTTCCTAATATTCTTGCTTGAATCTCGAGGTCATAATTTGTGTCATTCCCAAGAATATCTTGAATCCATGGAGTTCCTTCAGAAATATTCATGAACCACTCTCCAATCCATAATAATAATCTTGTTTGAACTTGTTGAATTACTATTTCTGGGGTATTTTGAGAATATGTATCGGTCCAATCTCTGGTTATACTATCTTGTAATCTATCTATCAATGGGGACCTCCTGTATTTCCACCTTGTGGGTCTGAATGAACATGTGTATCAAGCGATATCCCACCACCGGTAATATTCCCATTTGCAATTATTGTTCCAGAAACAGTAAGATTTCCAGTAATAGCAGTAGTCGGAGCGGTTATATTTGTATTTCCAGTGCTTGTAATATTAACTGAACTTGCTGTATTTATTTGAATTACATAACTCGTTGGGTTTAATGAGATAACCGCATCTCTATTATCTGAACGAATTTCTATAGCGGTTGTGCTAATACTACTCAATACTCTCGGTTGAGAACTTGGTCCAGGAATAACAAAACCATCTGATAAATCATGCATTCTCATCTCTAATTGAGGTCTTGGTGTAATATTAGTTCCTGACATACCTGATAATTGCCACCAACCATCAATACATCTTGATGAGAATATAATAAGACATTCATCTCCTTTCTTAATTGGGAAGGTTATAGTGCATCCTCCACCTCTTGGGAATACAACTGGGCAATCAACAAGAACTGGAAGATTTATTGGAGAACTTCCTGTGTCACTGAATTGAATGCCTTGTATTGCCGGTTGAACAGAACAAGTCATCTCTATTGGATTGAATGAAATAATTGTTCCAGGTAGCGCTGTCTGTATCTCTGCTTGTTTAGCACTAAATCTTGATTGATTTAACTCGAATTCATCTCCGAGTAATTGTTTTAATTCCATTCTTATCTCCTATCTCTACTGTGGAACTGAATATTTCAATGCACTTGGAGTTAATCCTGGTTCAATTGAATAACAAATTACATTCGAATACCAAGATTGACCTCTAATATCTCCTTCATGATTGATATAAAGCACCTTATATATTCCATTCGGAGATAATGGAGAAATATTCAAATTCCATTGTGCTTCTTCTTGAAGAGAAAGTCCCTGTTGAAGATATTGAACTGAACCATTATCTAATTTAATTGGGCATCCAATTTTAATACTTGGATTCAATAAGCACTTAACATGAATGCCTTCAATAGTTTGCATAGGTAATCCTATCATACCTGTTGCTTTATTAATTTCTTGAACTTCTTGAGAAAGATACCCATTCCTCGCGATAATATTAATTCCGCCATTTTCAATATGCCAATCAGTACCTGTTTGAGCGGTAGCAGTTCTTAAATGATTCCTAATTCGTCCATGATAAACTCTTCCTCTTGGGAGTTCTGATTTATCATCAATTCCTGTGTAATCTATTTTTACATCTGCTTCTTGAGCAATTCCATATAATCTCTGATTCAAATTACTTCCTTTATTAACAGTCATTGAGACGAATCCATTACTGAATAATCTGTCAGAATCGGTTGCTTGAATATCAAGGAAAGTATCAACTCCATTTTCCTTCCCTACATTAATCTGTCTAATTTGACCTGAGAATATCAGAGAAGAATTTCCCTCATATCCAGCAGATAACTGAACTTCAAGTCCTTCATTTAATATCTGCTTAATTGTATTAGGTGCTACATTATACACTCTTAATTGCAATATCTTAGGAGTTCCAATTACCGCTGCCTTAGTAGTGAATTTGAAATGAAGATTACTGAGATCAACAGTTATCTTTCCATTTGTAATCAGAAGTTCTGCTTTTCTAATCCATTGTTGAATACCCATTAATATTTCCTTTATGTTTTATTTGAATGTGTCTTTTAATATTATTACTACTGATTAATTTTTTACAGAGATCACATTCAATTTTTTTAATTTTGAATGTGATGCCTAATCGTGAATTTTTAACATTTTCTTTTTTAATTTGCTTTTCTTCTTCTGATTTATTTGCCCAATTTTCCATTAAAGATTTACTTCGTTTTTATAGCCTTTTTTCGCTATAAAAAATAAACGAAAAAGGTTACATTTTGACAAGAACTACTGTAACTCTAATGAAATTTGAAAAAGAAAAAAATAGTTCTAAGTC
>Ga0208497_1000415_pt1 | contig 20550 bp, 18 predicted proteins | sample CryBogCBE25Aug07_FD_184555 | JGI IMG/M metagenome (GOLD analysis project Ga0208497, IMG submission 184555) | Freshwater microbial communities from Crystal Bog, Wisconsin, USA - CBE25Aug07 (SPAdes) | ecosystem: Environmental > Aquatic > Freshwater > Lake | place: Crystal Bog, Wisconsin, USA...
TCAGCCAAGGCCACAATCAGTTCAATCTGCTCCTGTTGATGCTCCTGCAATAAGCGTTGCTGATGACGACATTAGTGTTAACGCACTTAAATATTTACAACAATCACAAAGCGATGACTTAGGTATCGATTATCTGAGTCTATAGGAGTTATTATGCAGGCAGCAGAAGGCAAAGGCCCAAAGCAAATCAAAAAGCCATATGTACTTGGCCAATTTGTTACAGTATATGGTAACGATGGTACACCAGGAACAGTTAACCCAGCGAACCCACCATACTCACCTGTTGTAGGAACGTTTAGCACTATCAGTGGTGGTTCTAAGTGGTCTAACGGTACAGTAGGAAGCCTGAACCCTGGACTTAATCTAAACGTAAATGGAAATGGTGCAACGGATGTTAGTCCAGTTTGCTCACCAGACCCTTCAATTACACCAACTGACCTTGAAACGCTTTATGCTGGTTTCTGGGCAGAAGCAGGTTTTAGTGGAACTTGTTTCCTACAACTGCAAGGTAGCAACAACAGATACTATGGCGCTACCGACTACAACTCCACAGCTTGGATTACTATAATCACTGGAACGCTTACTGCTACCAGTGGTAACGTTACATTCACGTTGAACAACACTTCAGCTACGCAAGAGACTCCAAAAGTAGCTTATCGTGTTACAGCCAGTGGTGGAACTGGTATCATCGACTGGGCTATCCCAGGTCTATTTATTGATCTTAATGCTAATGGCGTTGGAACTAACGCTTCAGATGCAAATGGAAACATTGGTCAAATTAGCATCCAAGGACCACGCTACCTTTCAATCTCTGGTGGGCAAGTCACTTCAACTGTCAATGGAACGCCTCCATACACAGCTACTAACAACAACGCAGACTTTATCGGTAACTAACCTTAAAAGGACTTGACATGGATAGACAACAGAATATAAGATTAAGTAGTATTCGCAGAGTTGGTGCTAATTTTGATTTCAATGGTAACCCAATTACTCAGAACAAATCAGGCGGAGTCGTCAGATTTAGTGGTGAGATTGGTATGTATCCTTGCGGTCACCAGTCAATCCCTGGTGTTAGCACCTGCAGTTGCGTAACTTACTAGAAAGAACTAGCCAATGGCATCAAAAGACTGGAGTGCTACTGCGGAATTTAACCGCATGCGTTCAGCAGGTATAACCCTACCTAAGAATCCTATTGCTGGTCGTGTAGCTGCTCAGGATATGCTTAAGCGTGCTTCTACTCCAGGCGCAATGCTTAATGACATTGGACCTATGGCTGCTGCTATGGGTAAAGGCGAAGGCCGTGATCGACTAAATAAACTTGGTAGTAGTGGTCACCTCAATATGGAGGGAATGGCTAATACTGCTAATCGTAGAACTGCTGCTGCAACAGGTTCAGATGCTCAATGGGCATGGCCTAAATTGCATGACCCATTTGAATACTGGCGTGAGCGCACGTGGTGGTTCAACATGGAGGACCCTGATGAACAAACGAGAAAGATCCGAGACTGGGCCAGACTTCTCTATACGACTCATCACTTGGTTCCTGGACTTATTGATATCTATACGAGATTCCCGCTACTAGACATAGAGCTAGTCCACCCAGACAAAAGAATCAGTGATTTCTATAATGATCTTTTCTTTGATGGTCTTAATTATCAAGAATTTCTATTTGACCTAGGTCGTGAGCACTGGACTGTTGGTGAAGTATTTGCTATGGGTTCTTGGCACGATGGTATTGGTGCATGGGAAGAAGATGAAATCATCAACCCTAACGATGTTATCGTTGCTAAGAATCGTGCTCTAAGAACTTACCAATATCACGTTAAAGTCCCAGAAGAGATCAAGCGTCTTATTGAACGTCGTGACCCTCCTCAAGAGTATGCAATGCTTATGCAATTGTACCCAGACGTTGTTGCCTGGGCTCGTCAAGACAAGGAAATTCCTGTTTCAGATGTAATCATGAAGCAGATCAAGTTCAAGACAAACCCATGGAGCGAACACGGTACTCCTATTCTTCTACGTGCATTCCGTATGCTTATGTTGGAAGAAAGTCTCAATGCCGCTCAAGATGCTATTGCTGACCGACTCTATTCTCCTCTCATCCTTGCTACTTTGGGTCTCCCAGATGTAGACCAAGATGGTCCATGGATCCCAGATGCACAAGAACTTCAATCATTGCGTGATGACTTGGCAATGGCAATCAATTCTGACTTCCGTCTAATGACTTACCACCACGGTCTTACAATCCAGAATGCATTTGGTCGTGAATCAATGCCTCGTTTGGACCAAGACTTTTTGAGAGTACAAACAAATGTAATGGGTGTATTCGGTATTGGTAGTGACCTTATTCAGGGTGGTGCAAACGGAACATATGCCTCTGGTGCATTGAACCGTGAACTCATTACGCAAATGCTTTCTACATACCAACACAAGATTGAAAATTTTATTCGTAGCCGTATGGAACCGGTAGCAGAAAGACAGGGTCACTATGAAATGCGCAACGTTGGTGGTCAAATGGTTCCTGTTATGGAAACTGTTCTCATGGTTGATGAGGAAACAGGTGCTGAATACGTTGAAGAACGTCCGAAGCTAGCTATACCAGAAGTTCGTTTCCGTAGTATGAACCTACGTGATGAAACTGTAGAAAGAGGATTCTTGCAGCAGCTAAGTGCCGCCGGATTCCCAATTAGTCTTAGTACTCTTGCAGTTAATATCCCAATTGACTTTGACGATGAAGTCGAAGCACGCAAGGATGAGAAGATTAAGACAGTAGTTGCCGAACAGCAGTACAAGAAAGAATTGTTCGATCGTCTTATGATGTTGCAACTTCCAATACCACCAGAATATGTACAGGAATACCAGGCCTACCTTGCCATGCTCGAAGATCCTTCGCTGGGAGCACAACTTGCTCCTGGAGCCATGGCTGGACTTGTAACACCTCCAGCTGCTCCTAATATGACCGGTAATCCTATCGGTAACAGTGATGCTGCAGCTGGAGCACAAGTTTACCCAAGCATGAATCAAATGGCTGCTAACGATCGTCAACGCCCAGAGATCTCTTACGAACAACGTAAGAATCAGCCTAAGCCTTCTAAGAAGGGTCCTAAGAATGGACCTAAGAAAAAGACAGCTTCAGTTGCTGGTTGGGATGAATTTGATGATGAACCATTTGAAACCGTAACATACGGTGAAAGAATGAAGTTTGCCGTACCTTTTGAACAGAAGAAACGTAAGCGTATGAAACTAGCCAAGGGTATGAAGATTGTCGCTGACGGAAGTTACGAAAAGTTCGATGAAGATGAATTTAAGCAGCACCTTGCATCAATAATCAATGATGAACCAGATGAACCAATGATACAAGAACCAACAAAAATTGATGAACATTCAAGTGGTGAAGGTGGTATGGACCAACCAGCTAGAAAGCAAATTGATCCAACGCAAGAAGAATCACTGTAATGAGTAATTTATAACCATCTCTATAATGCATTAAATATTAGATAATGCATTTTTTATTCATCGGAGAACCACATGAGCACTCTCTTTAATAACGAGACTCCTCGAATCCTTCCTAAGGTATCTTTTCAAAAGAAAAGTTTCCTTGAAATTGTTAGCCCATTGGTTAAGCTAGATATTATTAAAGAGGGCGAAGGCAGAGTTTGCCGCAACGCTCAGAAACTCGATCTGACAAACAGTATTTATGAAAAAATTGATGCGGAGTAATAATGCTTGCATCATCATTTTTTAATTCTTCAAACGTATGGTTTGGCTATATCGCCAATGCTTTCTTTACAGTTGGTGCCCTTGCAGCATTGGCTAAAGTAGTCCAAAAATACTTCACTCACCACAATTCAAAAGAACTAAATCGTATTGAAGAAGAACTTGCTGCTACTAAAGCAGATATGGACGACAAGCTAGAACAGTTACTTTCTCAGCACCGCAATAATGGTGGTTCCAGTGCAAAAGACCAATGGGATAGGCTTGAACACAAAGTTGACGGCATTGGCCGTGATTTGAATCGTCATCTAGGCTACCATGAAGGTTTACTAGATGCGGACGATTAAAAAGGTTAGCCACTGGGATTATCACCCACATGTTCGATCTGGTAACGAAAGAACATTAGGAGAAAAAGCAGCAGACGTTATGCGTCACGGCATGGGTTCATGGCCTTTTGTGTTTTCATTTGTTTTAATAATGGCTGTTTGGATGATTTATAACGGATCCTCACATCATCCGTTTGACGTTTATCCGTTTATTCTTCTAAATCTTATGCTTTCTACTCTTGCTGGTTTACAAGGAGCAATTCTTTTAATTGCTGCTAAGAGAGCAGACCGAATCTCTGCTGAACTAGCTGCTTACCATCTTAAGGTAAGTGAGGATCATAAAGTGATGTTAGAGCAACTAACAAACTTATTAAAAGAAAATAATTAACAAAGATTTAAACATCATGACGATGTAAAGAAGTATATAGCATACTGAAGGCAATAACGATGATCAAATTTGGTGCACCCACTGTAACCCTTATGGGACGTGAATCTCTAGCTGCTAATAGTCAGCCTATTGAGCTGCACCATGTCACTTTGGAAGACTTTAATTTCAAGCCAGAACCAGGATATGTTTATGCTGTTTCTAGAGCAATCAGTTCCAGAGTTAATGCTAATTACGATGGATGGCCTGTAGATCAAATCAAAAAGAGTTACAAAACATTCGTAGGAAGACCTATCTACGTAGAACACAACAACAGCGATCCAGAACGTGCTCGTGGAGTTATTCTCGATGCTGTTTACCGTGAAACAAAACTAGCTAGCGGAATTACTGATGGTAGCGTTTACTGTCTTATGGAAGTTGATGCTGAAAACTTTCCTAAGTTAGCTAATGCAATCATGGAAGGTCAACTCAATGCTGTAAGCATGGGAGCTGACGTTGAAGGAACTCAATGCAGTGCATGCGGCAAATATGCTAGCAAGCCTGCTGAATATTGTGCACACATTCCACGTCTTAAGGGTCGCACAGTAACTGTTTACAAAGAAGGCAAGCGGATTGAAAGCCTTGTCTACGAAAGTTGCATTAAGCCAAACTTCTTCGAACTCAGTTTCGTATTTGATCCTGCAGATGAGAGTGCTTGGCTGTTAGATAAGAAGCGTTACTAATAATGCCTATTCTAAAAATTTCTAATGATATCAAGAAGTATGCATTGGAATCAATTAGAGTCCCTATTTCTATTCTTGGTGACTGCCCTCAGTGCCAAAGCAATGGTTTTAGAGACGGTATTTGCGGTGACTGTAATTACATTGACCCACGTGTTATGGAAGCAATTCAAGAATGGCAGCAAGCCATGGGTATCCAACAGGGTGTAAGAAACGAAGTACAACAAAAGAAAGAGATGGCACTAGAAGGTGGCATGCCTAAGGCAGCTTACAGAAGCCTATCTTTTGCAGATGTTTTACCAACAATACCATCAGCAAAGGTTGACTGCCCTAGCTGTAAACAAAAGACTTTTGTTGTTCCAGTATCCAAATCTAAGGGATATGTAAAAAAGAAAGATGTTTACAAAGATGGGGGCGAATGTGAAAATCCTGCATGTAAACACGAAATTGCTGGAGCTTTAGGATTTAAAAGACCTAAGTTCCTGAACTTAGATAAAGACTGGTTAAAAGAGATTGGTGGAGTTCGTAGGAACTTCCTAACTCCTAGCCAAGCATCAGAAAAGATCGAAAAAAGCAAAAAAACATTAAAGAAGAGTGCCAAGGAAAAAATGGACCAAGGTGCTCTTTTAGATGATTCAATGGTTGTTCTTACTGATCCAATTGAAAAAATGGATCAAGTTATTCAGGACAAAGCATTGATAGATTCACAAAATAAAAACGAAAACGAAAAGTAGCAAGGAGCTAACATGAGTCGTTTTGATGACGAGCTGATCAAGCAGGCAGACAATGCCTACCAAATGCGTGGTCTGCCAGAACCAACTACACCTGGTATTAACTATGACCAGACATCCAACCTTAACCTTGACGGTCCTTTTGGACTTTCTAGTCAAGCTCCTGCACCTGTCGATGAAGTTGCAGACTGGATCGCTAACACACCTGCTGTACGCACAGTAGATGTTCAGGATCTTGATGCTGCTGACGAAGGTGAAATTGTTGGCGGACCTGGATCAAGCGCTGTTTACGCAGAAGGTGGACCAGTTTACGCAACTAAGGATCCAATCGATGAGAGCCTTTACAATGTTTACAGAGCATCACGTGAAATTCGTGACGCTATTGAAGACCAAGTTGACTTTGACTTCTCTAACCTTATGACTGCTGCCAACGATGCATCAACAGTATTCCGTTTTGCTAGTGCAAACGATGAAGTAAACCAAATCATTGGTACTGTTGCAAGCATTGTTACTGACATTGAGACTGACCTTGCTACTAACGGTGACTACCGTCAAGCATCAGCTGACCTTGAGCAACTTGAAAGTCTTCTAGAAGACATCAACAAGCTCGCTTCTGCTTCTGATTCAGATGATGAATGCGAAAATTGCAAGGGCGCTGGATGCGACATGTGCAAGAGCTCAAAGAAGAAAAAAGACAAAAAGAAGAACAAGAAGAAGGCTTCTCGCACTGAATGGTGCAAAGGAGAAGGTTGCAAGATTGAAAAGTGCGATGGCGAGAAAGCGCCAAAGAAAGCTACCAACGGCAACCAAGAAACTCTTCAAGTTGTAGATGTCCGTGACCTCGATGACCAAGCTGCTGTTTGGGACAAAGAAAAGGTTATGACTCCTGACCACGTAACTAACGTTGAAGTACCAGAGGAAGTAAACGGCGAAGATGCTGGATATGTTCCTTTCTACAACGATGGTTCTGAAACAGGTAGAACACCACAAGTCGATGAAGACAAGAGCCCATGGCCATATGATGCTACTAACCCAGCACTCGTTGGATACCAAGGCACTGTCGCTGCTGTACAAGCCTCACGTGAGAAGATCTTCGAAAGTCTTCAAATTGTAGAGCGCCTCGAGAAGCTAGGTATGGTCCAACACGATGACCGTGCTAAGCACATCGCAAAGTTTGAGCAAATGTCGGATGCAAAGCTTGCTGGATTCAAAGCTAGTCTTGACATGCTCGAAGAGTCTGGGGCCCGTCAACCCCGGAGCCAGAAAGTGGCAAGTGGAAGTAATCGCTTGCCAGAAATGGGTCGTATGACGACGGCCTCAACAGTTACTCGTCAGGACGTTTTGTCTGACGATTGGCTGATGACACTTAATTAATCCCTAACTAAGGAGAAAGAAAAATGCTGCAACTCAATAGCGTAGCCAACGTTGGGGTTCACCGTACGTGTACTCCATTGTACGAAAAGTACGAGGCTACTCCATACAACACGTTCCTGGACCCATCAGACACAACCAATATCTATTCAGGTATGGTTATGTACCGCACTGGACCTGACACAGTAGCCAATGCTGGTACTGCTGTTTCGACTAGTGGTGCAAAGCCATTTGGTTTGTCTGCCCTCGACCGTAACCCGAACATTGATGATGTAACTCAGGTTGGAATCAACGCATGGGCCGTATGGCTCGGTGGTTCAAATGCCTTCTTTACAATCACTGCTCCGGCTTTTGACACAACTCAATCATACACTGTTCTTACCACTGGTGTTCGTACATTGCTTTACACGAACTCAAATGGTCAGATCACATCTGCTTCTGGATCTGCCAATACTCTTGGTGCTGTTCCTGTTGCTGAGTTGATTGACGTAATCAGCCCAACGCAAATTACTGTTCGTTTGATCCCATTCGGCGCAACAGCCTAAGGTATTTGAAAGGAAAATATCATAATGAGTACAATTAATCCTAATGGTGCAATTGCCGATCACTTGGCTCCACGCACTGCTAAAAAGTCTGACGACTATGTCGCCGGTATCGTAGAGGCTCAAGAGCGTCTCGCTACTGCAACAGGCCGTAAGACTGCAACTCGTGAAGAGAAGCAGCGTCGTCTTGCAGGTATTCTTGCAGACAAGGACAACTACATGGTCCGTTTGGGCCAGGGTATGATTGGTCCTATCCAGCTTAAGCTCCGTTACCAGGGTATGACCCGTAACGTTCTTCTGGAAGATCCACTAACACCTGGTGTCCCAGTTATGTACGACGTGCTCGATGAGTACGGTCAGGCATACATTCTTTCAGGTAACGAAGGTGAAGTCCGCGTTACACCATTTGAAGGTAAGAAGGTACCGGTCCGTTTGTTCCGTATTGCCACTTTCCCTCAGATCAAGAAGGAAGACCTATGGTACTTGCGTGTTAACATCGTTGAATACGCACAGGACATGTCTAAGCAAGCAATCATGATGCAGGAAGACGCACGTCTTATCACTGTTCTTGAAGCTGCAATCAACAACTACGCTGTTGACCCTAACCACACTGTTTCACCTAACCACGTTGTTAACGAGCTTTCAGGATACATTACTCCTGACTCAATGTACGACCTCGTGGCTCTGATTGAAGTTCACCAACTTGAGGCTTCACGTCTATTGTTCAACCCAATTGACTACCGTGACCTCTACAAGTGGGACATCAACCAGACCGGTTGGGCATTCAAGGACCGCGTTGTTGCGGGTGAGCGCATCGTACAATTCGGTGGCTTCCAAGTACAACGTTCAATTGAAGTTCCACAGGGAACAGTTTACATGACTCCATCACCAGAATTCCTCGGTGTATTCCCAGTTATGTACTCACTCGACGTAGAAGAAAACCACACCCCTGAGAAGTTCCACAAGGGATGGGTAATGGACGAGCTCGTTTCAGAGATTGTTCTTAACCCACGTGGTCTTGGAAAGATCGTTAAGGCTTAGTCTTAACAACCATCTTGGTGGGGCTCTAATCCTCCAAACCGCCTTAGGGCCTCACCGGGATGTAAAACTTGTATTAAAGAAATACCCTTGACGTAACAACTAGGTATAGAAAATTTCTTTACCTACCTAGGGAGAAATCCCCTTGAAGATAGGAGCATTAAAATGGCAAAAACAGTATCTCGTAGTGGTGACAACGGCGAATCAACTCCAGTTCCAGTAGTGGACTTGGGTGGATATGTTGAAGAACACCGACCAGATCCAGCCGATTTAAGCAAGGCTCGTGCTGCTGCACCAGCTGCTTTTACCGGTATGCAGGAGATTCAAACTGCAGATTGGATTGAAAATCTAATGGATAGTGCAACAGTTTTCTCGAGTCCTAAAGGTAGCTTTAAACTAGCTAGCAGCGGATTCCACGGAAGTGTTCAACCTATTCCAGCAGAAATTCGACAGGATCCTTACGTACTGAGAGCCGTACAACGTGGCCGAATTGCTTTCCTCAGCGAAAAGCAGGCTATGGATAAGATCGCTGAGCTTAGGGACGAATCAAGCAGCAGTGAGAGTCACATGGATCACCTCCGTGAGAGTCTTGCAGCTGGTGCTAGTGACAACAATGGCATGTACAAGATTGACTTGCCAGATGAAGCAGAACCAAAGGGACCAAGTCAGTCTTGGGAACAGGTCTGGTCAGGTAGCACAAGTACTCCTACTAAGCCAAAGAACGTATAACAACCGGTGGACTGCAAAGCTCCACCTTTACAAGGAGCTTAAATGAGCGAAGAGATTAAGACCCCTGTTGGTGCAGTAATCCCTAGTGGAACTGTACTCAACACTACTACAATCTACAATGAGCCATGGTTCAGTGTTTGGTTGCCTCAGACATTCCCAGGATCCGTCGTTAACGGTGTAGCTCAACCTACGCTTAGCGGAACTGGTTGGCAGGGACAAAACAACGTCGGTCTGGTATTCCAGAACGATCAATACAACACAACCGTGAGAGGATTCTAACATGGCTATCACACCAAACACAGCAGTTGAGTCTGCCAACAAGCAGGCAATTCGTAGCGTAACTCGTGGTGGTGCTAATGCCTACTACGAAGCTATCGATCCTGCAATTATTGTAAATGCTGCTGCAACAACAAGCGGTTTACTTGAGCTTTCAGTACCATCAACTGGTGCAACTACTTTTACAATTAGTGGTTCAGCTGGTGTTACATCAACACTTAGCGGTACTGCAACAGGTACACAGGTAAGTGGTTTGGTTGCTGCTCTTGCTGCTGGTCCGCTAGCTGGTTACACATTTTATGTAAACGCTGGTGGTGCTAACTACCTCAACGGTACAACTACTACAATCATCGTTCCTTCGGGAGCTGTTTTGACTGTAATCAGTGGTACTGGTGGAGTTGTTCCTACACTTACTGCACTTGCATTCAGTGGTACAAATGCTGAAGCCGTTACTTACCCTAACTACGTTGGTACTCCTAACGCCACACCTACATGGGTTGATGACGCTACAGTACACGCCTACCAGGTAAATGCTAATGGTGCACAGAACACTGCAGTTATTGAGCAAAAGCAAGTTCGTCAGATTCAGACTAACATCAGTGAGACTCAACAGTACAATGGTTACTTTGCTTCTTACAGTGGTAACCTTTACCAGACTCAGCAGAAGAACACAAAGCGTCAACAAAATTAATGGAACACTTACCTTTTAGAATAAAGGTAGACGCGGTTATAACTAGAGCTAATGGTGTCCAGGAAAATCTGGGCACCATTAGTGCTAATACAATAGAAAACAAAGATGATCACTCTACTGACGAAACAGACCAGAAGCAGTTTAGTTAACGCTATCGTAGGTTCTGGCTACGCTTTAAGTAAGCCACAATACGTTGCCTGGGGTACAGGTTCAGGAACTGTTCAAGCGACCGATATAGCCCTTTTTAACCCCGTTCAGACCCCTGTGAGTGGTACAGTAAGCGTTGTCACTACATCAACATCTGGTGACACATATCTTTGCAGTGCAACATTGACTGCAAGTGGACATTACAACATAACAAATATTGGTTTGTTTACCACAGGTGTTATACCTGCAGTAGGTCAATTAACAAGCCAAATCAATCCTGGAGCAACCACTATCCAAGTTAGTGGTTATAATTCATTTCCTAGTACATTCCCATTTAATATACAAGTCCTTTCTGAAGTTATGACTGTAACTTCTGGAAATGGTACCAATATTTATAATGTAATTAGGGGTGTAAATGGCTCTAGTATGATGACAACGGTAATTCCTTCTCTTACTCCTGTAGTAGGGCAAGCTGGGTATATGTTCTTAAAGAGCAGCTTCTCAGGAATTGGCTTGCAATATGGAGATAGCATTCAATTCAATATTAGCGTTCAATTTATTTAGGAGCATACATGGCTAGTTTTAACTCTAATTTTTATTTTCCTCAAGAAGGTCTTAACTACCTCTTGAACGCGATACCGCGTGCAACACAAGCTGTCCCATCGACACTTTATCTAGGACTTACAGCTACTACTTGGTCCACAATTAGTGGATACGCTGCTGCAGGTGATGTTCCTCTTACCCTCAATGGTGGTACTTACCCAATTCTTGAAGCTAGTGGTCTCAGTGGTTATTCACGTCTAACTCTTTCTGGATCTGGTTGGCAAGCACCACAGACTAACACAATTACAATTGGTACAAGCACAGGAATTCCTGTACAATACTGTACTTACTCAGGAACTAACCCTCTTACATTCACAAACACTGGTGCTACATACACTACTATCAACGGTATCTTCGTAGCTATTACTGGCACTGTAGGTTCAAGCAGTGCAGGTGGAAGTACAGTTCTATGGTACGCACCGTTCTCTGACCTATCAACTGTAACCTTGGCATCTGGTGACACACTTACTGTCACTCCTACTTGGCAATCAGCTTCCTACCCCTACTAATATTTAATATAACTAGGGGCTTTAGCTTAAATGGCTTATCCTGATTACACTACAATTAGATCAATAGCGGGGGCTGCTGAACCAACGTATCTAGAAGACGTTCTTGTTAGCGGTTATGTTAATGGTCAAACAATTTCCGTTGACAATACACTTACTTGGTATGAAGTTTCGTCTAGCGGCACCGCTACCACAAATCCACTAGGTACTAGTGGTGTATTCGTTCTTGTAGTTGATTATGGACAAGACAACGAAGAAAAAATTCTTTGTGCTAGTGGTGCTATTACAATTGGAAATCTTGTAGATATTCCTATTTGGACTGATGGCGTTCGTAATGGTCGTGGTTATGACGGCACTTCTATATCTGCCCACTCAGTTGGAATTGGAACAATTCTTAATGTTTTTCCAGTAAGAACTGCTGTTGACGATCTTCAATTTAACGCTGCTGCTGCTTATGTAGCAGTATTATCTGGCAATGTTACTACAATAAGTGGCAAACAAATAACAGATGAAACAAATATTGCAACTCTTTCCGGTAATATTGTTACAACCAATAATAATCTTGCTACCTTATCAGGTCAATACAATACAACTTCTGGCCAAGTTACTACCAATATTACTAATATTGCAACAATTTCTGGTAAGCAAGTAACTGATGAAAATAATATTGCTACTCTTTCTGGTCAATATGTCACTGCCAACTCAAATATTTCAACTTTATTTGGTCAAGTTTCAACAATTAGTGGTAAGCAAGTAATTGATGAAGCAAACATTGCCACACTCAGTGGTCAAATTGTCACTGCCAACTCAAATATTTCAACACTATCTGGACAATACATATCACTTAGTGGCACTGTAAATACTCAAGCTGGATACATTGCTACAATTTCTGGAAAACAAATAACCGACGAAGCTAATATTGCTTCAACTAGTGGTAGTCTTGCTACACTTAGTGGCCAGTACGTTGCTACCAGTGGTATTGTAACAACTAACACTTCTAATATTGCCGCTATCAGTGGTAGCCTTGCTACCTTATCTGGTCAATTTGTAACCCTTTCAGGTTCTTACGCTACCACTAGTGGCATTGTAACAAATCAAGCTGGTTACATTTCTACAATTAGTGGCAAACAAGTCACTGACGAAGCAAACATTGCATCTACTAGTGGTAGCCTTGCTACACTTAGCGGTCAATATGTTACAACCAGTGGTTTAGTTACCAACCAAGCTGGTTATATTTCTACGATTAGTGGGAAGCAAATAACTGATGAAGCAAACATTGCTTCTCTATCCGGTAGCTTATCAACACTATCAGGACAATATGTAGCAACTAGTGGAATCGTTACTAACCAAGCCAGTTATATTGCTACTATAAGTGGCAAACAAATCACAGATGAAGCTAATATTGCATCGCTTAGCGGTAGTCTTTCTACTGTTAGTGGAATTGCCGTGGCTGCTCTACCAAAAACTGGTGGAACAATCAGTGGTTCATTGATCGTCGCTAGTGGTTTAACTGTATCAGGTGCAACAACTCTTAATGGATTAACCAACTTAGGCAATAGTACAATTAGTGGTAATCTAACAGTAGTTAGTGGTATTACAATTAGTGGTAGTGCCAACCAAGGTAATACTTTAGTAGGTGGAACTCTAACTGTTTCTGGTACATCGACTCTCATTGGCAACACAGCATTTAGTGGATCTGTAACTGTAAGTGGTAATAACGTTCTTACTAGCATTAGTGGAATAACTGCCAATGGTGACCTTTCAGGCACCTATCCAGCCCCTACAGTGGCAAAGATTCAAGGAGTTGCTGTAAGCCCAACAGCTCCAACTAACAACCAAGTTCTACGTTACAGCACTACATCTGGTGCTTGGTTTGCTGGCACTGGTAATGCTCTATTCCCAACTGCTACTAAGAGTGGTAACTACACAGCAGTTCCTAATGATTATGTAGTATGTAATGCAACTGTTGGTAATATGACAGTCACTCTAACTAATGCTCCTGCAAACGGTTCAATAATTGCAGTTGCTAGCCAAGCTACAAGTATTTACAATGTTACTGTTGTAGCTAGCGGCAGTGACGTGATCCCTGGTGGTTCTTTTGTACTAACAGGTAACGGAATATTTAACTCAGTAGAATTCTATTATGATTCTGCATTAGCTGAATGGCTTATTGTAAGTAACAACTTTGGTAACGTTGCCAATGGTGACATTGTTGGTACTTATCCTAACCCAACTGTAGAATATATCCAGGGTATCCCTGTAAGTGCTACCCCACCTAGTACTGGACAAGCACTTGTGAGTGTTGGTGGAGTATGGACTCCAGTAACATTAAGTGGTGCCGGTACTCCTGGACCCGGAGGAGCACTTGGTTACTACGGTGCATTTCATGATTCTACAACTCAAACGGTTGCTACCGTTACTGGCGTATATCCAATAAAGATTGGATCAACAGATTACAGTAATGGTATCGTTGTATCAACTAGCGGTCACATAACTTTTGGTTATACTGGAGTATACAACTTACAATATTCTATTCAGTTTGCTAACTCAGATAGCAATGCAGATATTGTAAATGTATGGTTGCGTAAAAACGGTACTGATGTTGCCAATACAAATAGTCAATTCTCAATACCAGGTACAAGCCATGGTGGTTCTGGTGAATCGATCGCTGCAGTAACTTATTTATTGCCAGTAAATGCAAATGACTATCTGCAGCTTATGTGGCAAGCAGATTCAACAACCATTACTATCGCTAGCGCATCAGGTACTTCATCGCCACCAGTCCCTGCAACTCCTGGTGTAATTGTTAATGTTACACAGAATATGTACAACCAAACAGGTACATATACAGTTGCACCAGTTGCTGCTAGTGGTACTAATGCTGCTACTGCAACCTCTCTTACACTTAGTACGTATGCCCCTGTAACTGGAGCTACTGCTAGTGGTAATGGATATGCTGGTACAGGTGTTATCCTTCCTACACCAACCTATAATGGTCAATGGATGCAGATCCATAATGAAGACTTAACTCACTGGCTTCTTGTCTACCCACAACCAACAGCATACATTGATAATGGTTCAACTGGAGCACCTATTTGGATGCCACCAACTAGTTATTGGGAAGGTGTAGCTACAACTACCACTTCCTGGGATACTGCTATCCAACCATTGACTAGTAATAGTCTTGCTGTTAATTACTTGGTTGCTCCTGGTCAAACAGACATTGAACTACAAACCTACGGTACTCCTGGTACATACGGTACTACTAGTGGTATCCCAGTAATCACAACAGATACCTATGGTCGTTCGACTGTAACTGTAACTGGTGTACAAATTAACCAAAGTCAAGTAACTGGTCTTTCTGGAAACTTGTCAGCGTTGAGTGGTTCAATCACTACAACCAATAGCAACCTTGCAACACTCAGTGGTCAATACAATACAACATCGGGTATTGTCACAAACCACACAAGTTATATTGCTACCCTATCGGGTCAAATGGTCACTGCGAATGCAAACATTGCATCTATCAGTGGTTCTCTTGCAACTCTTAGTGGTCAGTATGTAACTACAAGTGGTTTAGTAACAAATCAAGCTGGTTACATAGCTACTCTGTCAGGGCAAATGATTACTGCTAATAGTAACATTGCTTCAACAAGCGGAAGCCTTGCTACGTTAAGTGGACAATTTGTTACTCTTAGCGGGCAATACAATACTACTTCTGGTATCGTAACCACTGCCACTGGAAATATTGCTTCGTTGTCCGGTAGCCTTGCTACGCTCAGCGGTCAATTTGTAACATTAAGCGGATCTTACAACACAACTAGTGGAATTGTCACAAACCAAACAAGTTACATAGCAACTATTTCTGGAAAACAAATAACAGATGAAGCAAATATTGCCACCTTATCAGGGCAAATAGTCACACTTTCTGGTAGTGATGCTAATAAGCTCCCACTTAGTGGAGGAACAATATCTGGCAACCTTGTTGTTGTAAGTGGTTTTACTGTATCTGGTACTTCAACACACATTGGCAACGCTACGTTTAGTGGATCTGTAACCGTAAGTGGTAATAATGTTTTAACCAGTGGGTATGCAGTTGGTGGATCACTTGCTGGTACTCTACCGAATCCATCTATTGCATCTAACGTATCTGTAACAGGTATGACTAATATTAGTGGTACCTTTAACAATGGTACTATTAGTGGTGCTTCGATTATCAATGGAACAATCAGTGGAGTTAATAGCGTAAATATTAGTGGTACGCTAACCACTCTTGGTAACACTGTTCTTAGTGGAACGTCTTTTAACCTATATTCTAGCACAATTGGTGGAGTTGCTGCAGCTTCTGGTCAAGCTCTTGTTTATAGCGGTGGTCAATGGGTTCCTGGTACTGTTGCAACAACTGGTGGAGGAGCAATTGCTTCCTCTTCTTATACCAACGTAAGCGGTTCACAAGGGCCAATTAATCTTTACACAGCCACTTCTGGTGCAATGGTGGTATTTAACTACTACGCTAAGGTTACTACGCCTGGTGGATCAAGCAGTAAACTTGGTCCTATTACTGTCACAACAGTTGACCCTGATGGAACAACAATTGTGACCACTGGTCAAAGCACTAGTGCAAATACATTAGCTAGCGGTATGATCAACGGAAGCATGCCTTTTGTTGTTAAGAGTGGTACTGTTGTAAGTTACTCAATGGCATACGCTTCTGCTGGTACGGCTATGCAATATGAAGTTTACACAAACCTTTCTTCAAGCGTTCTCAACCCAAGCACAGGTACCGTAAGTAGTTTCAATGGTAGAACTGGTGCTGTACTACCATCAAACAATGACTACACCAGTATTGTAGGTACTGATACTCGTACTAACGTAAGCGGTGTAACTGGTCCAATTACTCTTACTACAACTACAAGCAGTGGTTTATACCAGGTAAACTACTATGCTAAAGTAACAGCTACAGGAACTAACCCAAGTGTTCTTGGGCCATTTGTTGTCACAAGTGTTGACCCTGATGGCACTACAATTACTACCAGCGGTTTCTACACAAACAACAATTCACTTTCTAATGGTGTTATTAACGGAATTATTCCAATATATGCCGCTAGTGGAACAAACATAACATATTCAATCGGTTATTCTTCACCTGCTTCAAGTATGAAGTACGAATCATATGTTTATCTTAATACTACGACTGTTGCTCCAAACATTACTGGTGTAACTAGTTTCAACGGAAGAACCGGTGCAGTCTCTCCTTCAGTTGGAGATTACACAAGTATAATTGCTACCGACAACAGAACACTTCTTAGTGGAACACTTGGTCCAGTATATATTGCAACTGCAACAGGAACTGGTTTCTATTACTTTGATCATTACGCTAAAGTAACTACTCCTGGTTCTACAGGAGCCGTTCTTGGCCCTGTAAGTATTACTACAGTAGACCCAGATGGTACAACAGTTACTAACTATGGTCCATTTACTAGCAGCAATACGGCTACTAGTGGAGTGATTAACGCTCGTATCCCAATTTATGTTGCTAGTGGTACAAGTATGACCTATACGGTTGCTTATACTCCAAGTGGTAACGGTATGAAGTATGAGTCATACGCATCTCTTTCTTCTAATCAAATAGCGCCAGTGGTACCAAGTGTACCAAGTTTTAACGGAAGAACTGGAGCAATTACTCCAACTGCTGGTGATTATTCCGAAACTCAAATCAAGGGTCTTGGTGCTGGTGGAGTTGTATTCGTAAACTCTAGTGGTTATCTTACTGACACCAGTGTAGTATCCCCTGCATCATTTAACCAAGCTGGTTCATTCCTTATGTCGTATGGTAATATTGCCAACGGTGGTCCTGAATGGGTTCCTCTAGGTATTCGTGCAAAAGTACAAGCTGCTTCTGCAAGCAATGTTGCTGGTACATATGTTCCAACATATCAAAATACTGCCAGCAATCCCAATGGTTCATATGCTCCTGGATGCAACATTACAAATGATTATCCATTAAATGTTGATACATTCACTGTATCAGCTACTGGTGCTTTCGTAATTGATGGCTATACAGTTCAATTAGGTGATCGTGTTCTTTTCACTGGACAAAGTTCTAACGTTCAAAATGGTATATGGTTGTGCACAACACAAGGAACTACTGGTGTTTCTGCACAATTCTGTAGAAGCAACGATGCAGACACAGTGGCTAAGATAGCATCTACTATTGCACAAGTTGTTCAAGGAACTACCTATTCTAATACATCTTGGCAAATTGGTATTAGCCCAACAGGAACTCTTGGAACAAGTCCAATTACTATTTACCAATTAATAAATAGTAATGCTGCTACATTTACCGGTGAAGTAGTTGCATCTGATTTTAAGGCAACTGGACTCCCTGGGGCTACGGCTGCATCACGTTACGCCGGAGCTACGACTTTTGGTGCACCTACGACAGGTACGTTTGCAGTGGGCGACTATGTTGTGGATCAGTCTGGCGCTATGTACGTTTGCATAGTTGCCGGTACGCCTGGAACGTGGCAGCTTTCGGGTGTTTCAGTTAACTCTAATATTGCTGCCAAGAACTTCATCATCAACGGTGGCATGGATTTGAACCAACGTGGAGCCAGCACTTACAACGTTCCGCAATATACAATTACCTATACCCTTGACCGATGGTTTGGTGACTCACGTGGTAGTGGAACTAACTACACAATGTCACAAGTTTCATCTGGCTTGACTGGTATTCAGTATGCGCTTCGTATGCAACGCAATAGTGGTTCAACTGACACAAATGGTTGTTGGTACGGAACCACTCTTGAAACTAAAAACTCAATTCCCCTTGCAGGAAAGGTAGTAACGCTTTCTTTTTATTACCGCACCGGCGCATACTATTCTCCAACAAACTTTGCTATTGCTTTGTATACCGGAACTGGAACAGATGAAAACTGGGCAAACGGTTTTACAGGTCAAGCAACAGTTTTCAACACTACAATTTCTCCAACAGCATCAAGTGGTTGGTTAAGGTATTCAGTTACCGCACTAATTGGTTCAACTGCAACTGAAATAGGTTTACAATTCACCTATACCGGAACAGGAACAGCCGGAGCAACTGACTACATTGACATTACCGGAGTTCAATTAGAAGCAAGTCCGTTTGCAACATCATTTAGCCGAGCCGGTGGTTCTATCGGTGCTGAGTTGGCTCTGTGTCAAAGGTACTACTGGCAGATTACAACTGATTCAAATAACGCTAATGGAACTTTAACAGCACTTGGAACGGCAAATGCAACAAGTAGTTATGTTGTTCCAGTTCAATTTCCAGTGACAATGAGAGCCATTCCATCTTCTACCGTTGCTTTTGCAAATCTTCAAGCAGTTGATGGTGCAAACTCTTTTACAGTTACTTCTGCAAGTTTTGCATCTGCTTCAACTACTCAATTTTGTTTATTAAGTATTGGAGTTACAGGAACACTTACACAATTTAGACCTTATTGGACAAGAAGTTCTGTTTCCGGTGGTTACATAGGAATTACGGCAGAACTCTAATGAACTGTATCCACTGCTCCCAACCAATCGTAAAAATATTTCAGGAAAACAAAAATGGCTGAATCATTATACCAGGAATCAATACAATTAACGGGACTGCCAGGAGCAACTGCCCAATCTCGTTATGTAGGTGCAACAGTATCGGGATACCCCACGTCTGGATCCTTCGTTACTGGTGATTTTATTATTGATCAATCCGGTACAACATGGGTATGTACAAGCGGAGGATCTCCAGGAACTTGGTTGAACCCATTAAACAAAGTAACTAATTCTGTAGCTAGTGCTTACTATACTTCTCAAACCGCTCAACTTGGACCAATCAACCTTTATACAGCACCAGCATCTGGTTTTTACCAACTAAACTATTACGCTAAAGTAACTTCTACGGGTACAACCAGTACTCTTGGACCAATAACTGTTACTTCTACCGATATTGATGGTACTTCAATTACCAATATTGGTGATGCTACCAGTGCAAACACCGTAGCTAGTGGTTTTATTAATGGAATGATCCCACTCCTTGTTGGTAGCGGAACCACAATTAGTTACATTATCCCTTATACTTCATCGGGATCCCCAATGGGATACGAAGCATATGTAAATCTAACTTCTACCAATTTAACACAAAATGCTTCTCCTGTAGTGAGCTTCAATGGTCGTACTGGTGCGGTTACTCCTGCAACTAACGATTACACGCCAGCTCAAGTTGGTGCAATTTCCAATGTATCTACGGCTGGTGGGCGTAACTTTCTTATTAACGGCGCAATGGAAATCAGCCAACGAAATGGCACATCTTCTCTTACGGTAAACAATACTTTGCTTTACACCGTTGACCGTTTCTTCCTTTACAACGCTGGTGCTACCGCAGCAACCGCACAGAAAGTTACTGGAACCAACAACGGAACACCTAACTCAATTCGTATTAGTGGCCCTTTAAGTTTGGGTAGCAACTTTGCACAAAGAATTGAAAGCAATCAACTAAATGTTGCAGCCGGTCAAACCGTAATTTTTAGTGGTTTTATTTACGGTTCAACTTCTCTTTCTAGTATTGCCACTTACTGTATTGTTCCAACTGCTGTTGACAACTACGCTTCAACTACAACGGTTTCAGGTTCAATCTCATCACTTACCGTTAACACCGGAACTGGAACAACTAAGTTTTCAGTAACTTTTACGCTTCCAAGCACAGCCGTTAATGGCGCAGAGGTTGGAATTAATTTTGGTGCAGCATTAAGT
>Ga0208497_1000417_pt1 | contig 20424 bp, 19 predicted proteins | sample CryBogCBE25Aug07_FD_184555 | JGI IMG/M metagenome (GOLD analysis project Ga0208497, IMG submission 184555) | Freshwater microbial communities from Crystal Bog, Wisconsin, USA - CBE25Aug07 (SPAdes) | ecosystem: Environmental > Aquatic > Freshwater > Lake | place: Crystal Bog, Wisconsin, USA...
ACCCATGAGTTCATCGACCCCCACCCACCGCGGAGCCTTAGTTCTCATCGCGGCCACCCAGCTGATGATCATGCTCGACATGACGATCACCAACGTGGCGCTTCCCGCCATCCAAAGCGGCCTGGGATTCTCGGTCACCGCGTTGGCCTGGGTCATTGACGCGTACATCTTGACCTTCGGCGGCCTCTTGATCTTGGGGGGACGATTGGGCGACTTGCTGGGTCGACGCCGTCTTTTCATCATCGGCGTCAGCCTCTTCACCGCCGCCTCGCTACTCGGTGGATTAGCGTCCTCGCCCTCCCTGCTCATCGCCGCGCGAGCTCTGCAAGGCGTCGGAGCGGCCCTGACGGCTCCCTCGGCCCTCGCCATGATTGCCATCATCTTTCCCGAGGGCCGCGAACGGCACCGCGCCATGTCGGTCTACGCCGCGATGACGGCCGCCGGTGGTGCGTCGGGACTGATTTCCGGTGGCATTTTGGTTCAGTACGTGTCGTGGCCCTGGGTCTTCTTCGTGAACATTCCCATCGGAGCCTTGATCGCTCTGTCCGCTCGCGTGGTGCTCCCCCACGACGCAGGCCACCCTCGCCGCATTGACATTTTCGGCGCGATTTTCATCTCGACCGCGGCGGCCAGCTTCGTGTTCGGCATCATCTCGGGACCCGAACACGGCTGGGCAACCACGCGTGTTCTCGTGGCGCTGGTGCTCTCGTTGGCATCGCTCATCGCCTTCGTCATCACCGAAAAGACAATCAGCTACCCGCTGATTCCCCTGCGCTTTTTGGTTCACCGCAATCGCATTGGCAGCTACTTAGTGATGGGTCTCGTCGGTGGCGCCATGGTCTCGTTGCTCTTTCACCTCACACAATTCATGCAGGCTGTTTTGCACTACTCCCCCGTGCGTGCGGGCTTTTCCTACCTACCCATTCCGATCATGGTGGCGACTAATTCCATCCTCGGACCCAAGCTCATCCGACGTTTTGGGCCCCGACCCCTTTTGGTGGTGGGACCTATCTTGATTTTCTTCGGCATGAGTGGTTTGGCCCTCATCACCGCGCACTCCTCGTATTTCAACATTGTGCTGCCCCTCACGCTCGTCGGCATCGGCATGGGACAAACCTTGATGCCCGTCACTCTCAATGCCGTCGCCGGAGTGAAGCCCGAGATGACGGGCCTGGCGTCGGCCCTGCTCACCACGTCGAACCAAATGGGTGCGTCGGTGGTTCTCGCCATCGTGGTGTCCATTTCCACCACCTGGTCGCAGCGTCACCCGCTCGTGGTTGCGACGTCAGCGCAGCACGTGGCGAGAGCCGTCTCTCTCTACCAGTCCGCTCTGTGGACCGGAGTGGTGGTGGTCGCGATCGCGGTGGTCTCGTCCATCGTTCTCATTCGACGCGTCCCGACGAGTGCCCCCGCGGTCGTGCCGGTCGGCGACTAACTCGCGCGACGAGGGTGCCGGCCGATGAGATAGATCAGGGCCGCCGCACCCGTCAAGAGGGCGAGGAAGAAGTCTCCCGCCCGATAGGACAAGTGAATGGCGACGGGGATAACGGCACCCACTACCCACATCAATTGTTGACGCACCGCGAATCGCGCGAAGGTCTCGCCCTGCGCCGTTGGCGACACGGCCGATTGGGTGATGGCATCAAAAGACGGTTGCGCCATCGCGGCCGCGCCCGAGAGCAGCGCCGTGACGGCCATTTGCGTGCCCACGTGGGAGAACTGGTATCCCGCGATGGAGATGACACACATCACCGACAGCGAGACCACGATGAGGCTGGGTTCGTTGATTCGCCGGCGAAGTCGCGTCACCAGCGACAACCCGACCATTGACCCCACGCCCACCATGGACATGGCGAGGCCAAATTGGGTGAGTGACGCGTGGTCGCGCCGCAGGCCGAAGGCAATAAGAAAAGCGGCGAAGCCCAGCGCGAAACGAATGGCGGCCATGGCGTTTAAGCCCCAGAGCAAATCGCGATCACCGAATCGCCCGTCGCTGTGGCGAGTGGGGGCCTCGACGCGCACCCCGCGAGTGAGGCGCAGCGACAAAATGGCGGCGAGGACGAAGGTGCCCGCCGCGACGTGCAGCACCACCGTCACGTCGAGGGCCTTGAGAAGGGCTACGCCCAGCGAGCCCGCGAGGAAGCCGGCAATGGTGCCGAGCAAGGTCAGCTGCGCATTGAACCCGGCGAAACCCTCGGCGTCGTCGCCCTCGTCGGCCGGCCACCCCGCGAGACCGACCGAGTGTGCGCGCAGCGTCAACTGGTGCTCTCGCAACATTTCCGGGACCAACGCGCCGCGCGTCACGGCGTAGAGCTTCGATCCCACCAAGGACAAGAAGGCGGCCGGAAAGAGCATCCAGTCGTGAGGGTGGGTCGCCATCACGACGCACAGAATCGTGCGCACGAGGGACGAACCCGCGATGAGGTATCGCCGGCCTCCGGCGGTGCGGTCAATCAGCGGACCGAGGAGCGGTGAGACCACCGCAAAGGGGGCCACGGTAAGAAGGAGGTAGAGCAACACCTTGCTGGTGGCTTCCGTTGGTGTCACCGAGAAAAAGAGGGAGCCCGCGAGGGCGACCGTGATGAAGGTGTCGCCGGCGGTGGTGGCCGCGTGCACCGCGGCGAGACGGCCAAAGGGGGTCTCTTGATCGAAGAGGTCGGACAACGCCGACCACATCAACGAACGAATTCCTCGGCGAGCCATCGTCGCGAGCGTAGAGGAGCCACGGCATACTGAGCAGATGTCCAGTACCGTTCACACTTTTTTGACCAACCTCCCCCTCGCTCTCGCCACCACCGTGGGCTGGGTGCTGATCGCCTTCGCGGTGGGTCGCGTCGTCAAGCGTCACGCCACCATTGACGTCTTCTGGGGCTCCGGCTTCGTCGTGGTGTTCGGTGAGTCGCTGATACACGCCCACTGCGTCGGCCACTACCTCAGCTCGCTGCAGTGGGCGTCATTTGCGATGGTGGCGCTCTGGGGCCTTCGCCTGGCCGGTTACCTCGCTCTTCGCCAGCGCGGTTCGGCCGAAGACCCGCGCTACGTCTGGATCATGAAGGGCGCCCGTGGCAAGAACGAAACGTTGTACGCCCTCTACAAGATCTACCTGTTTCAGGCGATTTTGATGTGGTTCATCTCCTTCCCGCTGCAATACATCGCGGCCACCAAGACCGCCCTCACCAGCGGTCTCGTCGTGGCCGGTATCGCGATCTCTCTCATTGGCCTCGGATTCGAAGCCACGGGCGACGCGCAACTTCGCCGCTTCCTCGCCAATCCCGCGAACAAGGGCACCACGCTCAACTCGGGACTGTGGGCGTACACCCGTCACCCGAACTACTTCGGTGACTCCGTCGTCTGGTGGGGCATCTACCTCGTCGCCATCGCGACCGGTGGTGGCGTCTTCACCATCGCTTCACCGCTACTGATGACCTGGCTGCTGACGTCTCTGTCCGGCAAGCCCATGCTCGAGAAGAAGTTGACGAAGACTCGCGCGGGTTACGAGGAGTACGTTGCGACGGTGAGCGGATTCATCCCCCGACCACCGAAGCGTCGCGCCTAATTAGAGAAGCAGCCCTGACGGTAGATGAAGTCGGGCATCACACCCGGCACACACGCAGCGCCTCGATCCGCTTCGCGCCAACGACGTTGCGTCAACGACCATTTCAAGACGAGCGTGACGTCAAACACCGGGTGGCCCCGGTAGGCGACCAACACCCACGCGAAGGAGTAGAGACCTTCGCAGCCATACCAGTGAACCTGGTCCCAGGTGTACTGAGCTTGCGAACCGCCAGCATCGTGCCTCAATTGATGTTCGGAACACGCGGCCACGGGGGCAGAAAAGTTGGGCGCCGGTGCATGCACCGATACGGCCACGGGCGCCAGCAGCAGGGCAAGCAGGGCGACGACACGCCATAGGGTCTTCACGTCGACATTTGAGCACACGCCACGCTCTACTGTTACGGCATGCCTGCACCGTCGCGGCGCGTCGTACGCCTTTCCCTCGTTGCCCTCGTGTTGGCCGTCACGGCCGCGACCGCGTGGCCACACAGCACTTCCTCGCGGCACGCCACCACCACGTCATATGACGCCTACGGCCTGCGTGGTCACCCGAGCCCCGCCCAACAACGCGACGCGGTATCGGCATATCGCCGCTATCGCACTTTTGTCATCTCTGCCGCCCAAGCTTTCACCGCCGATTCCGCAGGCTTATGCCACGCGGGATTGTCGGGCAACATCAATGACGCCCGGCGTTTCTGGCGAGCGGCGCAGATGGATTACGACCGCTTGCGCGCGAGGATTAGTGATCGAAGCAGCACGGAACTCACCATTGACGGCCTCCTCGCCACTCAGCCCGTGACGGTCGGTCGGCAAGGCCTGCACGCCATTGAAGAGGATCTCTTCGGGTCCACTCGCTCGCAGCTCGCGGCTGACTGTGAGGTTCTCTCTCGTGATGGCCTCGGGCTCACCTTTGGCTTGTCGCACACCGTGGCGACCCCGTCTCGCATCGCACTTGACGCCAATTCCCTTCTGACCTGGATGGTCCAGCGAGTCATCGCCCAGCCCCAAGAAGTTGTCGCTCGAACGCAAGCCACCGACACCGACGCCGTGGTTCACGCCGTTGCGGCGTGGTGGACCTATGACCGACCTCTCATCATGAGCCTCGACCCCTCCTTCGCACCGACAATGGACAGCGCCATCGCGCAACTCGAATTAGATCAAGCGGCCATCGGCGGTCCCGATACCCCCGACGCGATGGTCGCTCCTCGCCAATGGTCACGATTGGCTCAAGACAGCGTGCATGTCGCGTCTTTGTTCACGCGCGTGGCGAGCAAGCTCTACGGCTTTGGCGCGGGACGGACCTACGCATGATCGAACCCACTCGCAGAGATCTGCTGCGCGGAGTCGGCGTTGCCGGCGTCTCGCTGGCAGCGGGCGCCGCGCTGGCTAACGGCCTGCAACGACAGAACGAGGTCACCGCACCCGTCTCGCGGGTGAGTTTTCGTGGCCTGCAGCAAGCCGGCATCATCACTCCCCCGCCCGAGTTCTTGGAATTCTTCGCCTTCGATCTCGCGACGTCTCGTCGACACGAGTTACACCAGCTCCTCAATGACCTGAGCGACCTCGCGGCCCGTCTCGTCGCGGGACAGCCCGCTGGTTCCGACAGCTCGCCCTCGCTACCACCGCGAGACAGCGGTGAGGCGCTGGACCTGGGTGCCAGCTCACTGACCATCACCATTGGTTACGGGCCGCGCTTCTTTGAGCGCGACGAGACGGCGGGACTGACTCGACCCCGACGCCTTCGCGATCTACCGAACTTTGTGGGCGACGACCTGCAGCCGCAGTGGGGTGGCGGCGACATCATCTTCCAAGTGTGTTCCAGCGATCCGCAAGTCAATTTTCACGCCGTTCACAGTCTCGAACGAGAATCTCAGGGGCGCGCGCACTTGCGCTATTGGCATCGTGGCTTCGGTCGCACCTCCGCGGTGGGGCAAACGCAAAGAAGTCAGCGAAACCTGCTGGGTTTTAAAGACGGCACCAACAATCTTCGCGCGAACGAGCAAGAGGGACTTCATCACTACGTCTGGGTAAATGACCCCCACGAACCCACATGGATGCAGCAAGGTACATATCTCGTCCACCGCAAGATTCGAACCTTCATCGAGACGTGGTCAGCTCAGTCGCTCGACACTCAAGAAGCCGTCATCGGTCGCTTCCGAGCCAGCGGTGCACCGCTCACGGGGACGGCAGAACACGATGTGCCCGACTTGCACGCCGTTGACCAATACGGCAACTTCGTCATTCCCGATTCGGCGCACATTCGTGCCGCGGCGCCGGCCACTAATCACGGCGTGCGGATATTGCGCCGTGGGTTCTCATACGCCGATGGCCTCGATCCGCGCTCCGGGCAATACGACGCCGGCCTTCACTTCATTTGCTTCCAAAAAGACCCCCTCGCTCAATTTGCGGCCATCCAGGAGACCTTGGCGCAGAACGATGCGCTCATGAATTACCTCACCCACGTGGCGAGCTCCGTCGCCGCCTGCCCGCGCGGCTTACGGGCCGGACAGGGGTGGGGCGACCAGTTGTTCGGGTAATCCGACATCGCTGCGGGGCGAGTTGTAATCTCGCCGTGAGACCATTTCCAAAGGGGGGAATTTCTTATGTCTCTATCCACACGTCGTCGCCCGTGGCGTTACGCCGCCGTCGCCGGAGCACTACTCGCGAGTGCCTTCACCGCTTCCACTAGTAGTGGAGCGTCCAGTACACCTACTGGCCACGTTCTGCTCGTGGGCACCTGGAAGGGTGTCGCGGGTCAATACTCCAGCATCCAAGCCGCGGTTAACGCCGCGCAGCCCGGTGACTGGATCTTGGTGGCGCCTGGCGACTACCGAGAGCAAACTGACATCAACAATCCGCCGTCGGGCAACGCCCTGCGTGAAGGTGGCTACGGCTCCATCCTCATCACCAAGGACAACCTGCACCTGCGCGGCCTCAATCGCAACACCGTGATTATCGACGGTACTTCCAGCGGCACGCCGTGTAACTCGGTGGAGGCGAACCAGAATTTCGGCCCATTGGTCAACGGTCAAGCGCTGGGGCGTAATGGCATCGTCGTCTACAAGGCCAACAACGTGTCCATCGACAACCTCACCACCTGCAACTTCACCGGTGGCTCGGGCGACACCGGCAACAACATTTGGTGGAACGGCGGCGCGGGATCGGGCGTCATTGGACTCACCGGTTACAGCGGGTCCTACCTCACGGCCACCGACCAGTTCTTCAGTGGCAACAGCACCGCAGGCACCTACGGCATCTTTTCGTCTGACGCCGCGGGTAGCGACACCACCGTGTGGAACAACATTTACGGCGCGAACTTCAATGACTCGGGTATGTACGTCGGCGCGTGCCGCCAGCTGTGCAACATCACCATCAACAACGCGTACATGACGAACAACGCTCTGGGATACTCCGGCACCAACTCCGGTGGCTCCATCTTGATTGAGAACTCGACATTTACGAATAACCAAGATGGCCTCGACACCAACACGCAGATTGCCGGTGACCCGCCGGCGGGCCAAAATGGTGCCTGCCCTGCTGGTCAAGAGCCCAAGATCAAGGGTGCCACCACCTGCTGGATTTTGTACAAGGACGTTTTTTCCAACAACAACAACGCCAACGTCCCCCACTCGGGAACCGCGGCCGACGGTCCCTTGGGGACGGGCCTCACGATTTCTGGTGGGCGAAACGACACCGTGATGGACTCCACCTTTATCGGTAACAACGCGTGGGGACTTCTCGCCTTGCCCTTCGCCGACAGCGACACTCCCCCCGCGGGCGTGAGCTGCGCCAACACCCAGGGCACCGAACTTCCGGGGTTGGGCTGCATCTACGACCCACAAGGCGTTCACATTTCGGGTAATAAGTTCCTGAACAACGGCGGCTACAAGAACGTGTCGAACGGTGACATCGGTTACATCGACCTCTTCCCGGGAGTGGCGCAAAGCTGTTTCAGCGGAAATAAGAATGGATCGAAGTCGGCCATCACCTACCCGTCCAACCTGCAAAAGCAATTCGGTAGCTGTACCGGTGCCGTGACCTCATCGGCCGCGGGAGCCAAGTACCCCACCACCAGTTTGTTCAGCAACTTGGTGACCCAAGTGCTGTGCGACACGGGCTTTTCCAGCTGCCCCGCCGGTGCCAACTACCCACATTCCGCAACCGTGACCCTGGCGCCACGTCCCACCAACTTGGCCACCATGCCCAACCCCTGCCTCGGGGTGCCCAACAACGCGTGGTGCTCTAACGGCAAACTGAAGTAAGCCACCCAACATTCATTCACGGCCTCGGGAGACCTTTCTCGGGGCCGTGAATGCGTGGTGAAGCCTGGGGGCATTGCCCACTCGTCATACTTGAGGGATATGAATCGCACTTCCATTCGCGTCGTCCTCGGCCTCGTTCTGTCGCTTTTGCTGATTTCGGCCGCCCACCTTTCCCTCTCGCCCACCAGCGCCAGCGCTAGTGCGACGAGCACCACGAGCAGCACCTCCACCTCGACGACGAGCACGGTGACGGCGAATCTGGAGGCCGCGTACCAAGCCCCGCAGCGTGGTTGCGGAATGCACTTCACCGGTGATGTGACCTACCCCCGCACCATCGGGCATTGCACGATTATGTGGATTGGCGACTCGCTGGGCATGGACATGAGCTTCGGCATGGTGAAGGAAATCGGCAAGTACCCGGGCGTGACCTTGGTACTCAACGGCAAGAGCAGCACCGGCCTCGCGAATACGCCGTTTTACAGCTGGCCCCTCCACCTGCACAGCATGTTGGCGGTCTCGCACCCGCATTTACTGATCGTCGGCGTCGGGGGCAACGACGGACAGTCGCTCCAGGCAGACGGACATGTGTACCGCTTCGGTACTCCCGAGTGGAAGGTGGCGTACGCCCACCAAGTCTCCATCATCGTGCACGAAGCTCTCGCGGCTCACGCCATGGTGCTGTGGGTGGGCCTGCCCATCATGCAGCCCTGGGGTTACTGGCAAAAGATTCAGTTGCTGAACAGCATTTATCGCGACGTGGTCTCCTCGGTCCCCGGTGCGCGTTATCTCGACACGTGGAACGTGCTGAGTCACCCCACTGGCGTCTTTGCGAGCTCGGCACCCGTCAATGGCGTCATGAGCCAAATCCGCTCCGCCGATGGCATTCACATGTGGCCCCAGGGCGAAGCCGTCATCGGTACCTACATCGTGCGCTACATCGACGAGATGTACAACATGCCCTTCGTTCCCCAAGAAAACGCCATCATCACCAACAAATAGCCAACTCGTTAGTGAACGAGAAGGGTGACGTTCCACACCAGAGCAATGGCGCTCGCCGCAAAGAGCAACGACGAAAATAAGTCATCGCGCAACCATGACGCTCGTCGAAGTGGCTGCTCCACGAAGTGATACGACATCGCGGCCATGGCAATGGCGCACAAGGTTTCAACCGTCGGCGCCCCATCGAAGGTCCACGGGGTGGGCAGCATTTGAGGAATCATCAACCACGCGAAGTGGAACAGATAGAGCGAGTAGGAGATGTCGCCCAAGTACACCAGGGGGTCCCGACTGAGCAGGTAGGTCGGGCCGTGACTGATCTGGTGCCCTCCCGTCCACACGACGAGAGCGGCACCCAACACCGGCAGCAAGAACCGATACGACGGAAAGGGGGTGCTGTCGGAAAAGGTGATCGTGGCCAACGCAATCGCCGCGAGTCCCAAGGCACCCGTCACCGCCGACCAACCCCGATGCTTTGACCACCACGTGGAGGGGGTGAGGGCCAACAAGCCGCCGAGAGCGAGTTCGCCCATCCGCGACCACGGTGAGTAGTACGCCACCACCGCATTCGTAGACGTGAGGCGCCAGGCCACCACGAGTGACACCACGATCACCGCGGCGAAAAACAGTCGCAGGGCATGGGGTCGCATCCGTCGCGGTCCGAAGGCCAACAGCGAGACGACAAGGGGGATGACCAGATAAAACTGTTCCTCTACCGAGAGTGACCAAAAGTGCGTCACGAGAGACGGCGGAAGGCCTTGCACGAAATAATTCGCGCCGCTCGCCATGAAATGCAGGTTTGCGCCGAACAGTGCCGCCCAGCGGACATCACTCGCCAATGTGGGCGGGAAGGCAGCCCCCAGTACGAGGCGTGCCACCACGATGGTGGCGATCAGGGTCAAAGTGGCGGCGGGAACGATGCGGGCGATGCGATGGGCGTAGAAGCGCGCCAACGCGCGACGTCGCGTTGTTGATCGGTCGCGCATCAAGCTCGAGGTAATGACGAAGCCGCTAATAACGAAGAAGACGTCAACACCGATAAAGCCACCCGAAAATCCACTCAGGTGCGCGTGATTGGCAATGACCACGAGAACGGCGATGGCGCGCAGACCCTGAATATCGCGACGGCGCGTCGTTGCCCCTTCGTCAGCCACGGGCGAAGGTTACTCAGTCCCGCAGTACCCTTGATGAATCATGAACCCCATCAATCTGCACATTGTCATTTGCTCCACCCGTCCCGGCCGCTCCGGGGAGGCCATCGCGACCGCCGTCGCCGACATCGCTCGCGACGACGCCCGCTTCAACGTCGAGGTGATTGACCTCGCCGACGTCAACCTGCCCCTCTTTGACGAGTCGTCTCACCCCATGATGGGCCAGTACGCGAACGAGCACACGAAGCGCTGGGCGGAGATCGTCGCGCGCGGCGACGCCTTCGTCTTCGTCATGCCCGAGTACAACCACAGCTACAACGCGGCGCTGAAGAACGCTCTTGACTACCTGCACGCCGAATGGCGTTACAAGCCGGTGGGCCTCGTCGGATACGGCGCGGGTATGTCCATGGGCGCGCGCGCCGTCATGGCCATCAAGCCGGTGTTGTCCGCACTCAAGCTCATTCACACCGCCGACGTTGGTGTCTCCACGATGATGACGCCCGTCGTCGACGGCGTGTTCACGCCCAGCGACCCCTTCATTCTCGGCACCAAGGGCATGCTGGAAGAAATCAACAAGACGCACCACGCCATTCATCCCCTGCGCGCCTAGCCACACCTTCCTAAAATCGGGCCATGGCCCTTACCGATCTCTACTCCGACGCCCTCGCCCTCTTGCCGAGTGCGGTGGCGATGCGTCGTGACATCCACGCGCACCCCGAACTCGGTAATGAATTGCCGCGCACCCAGCGCGTGATCATCGAGGCCCTGGAAGGGTTGGGCCTGCAGATCATCTCGGGTAAGGCCCTCACGTCGGTCGTGGCCATTTTGGACAGTGGCCGGCCGGGACCCGTCGTTCTCTTGCGTGGCGACATGGACGCATTGCCCATGCCCGAAGACACGGACGTGGAATTCGCCTCCACCGTCGACGGCGTCATGCACGCCTGCGGCCACGACACCCACGTCGCCATGCTCGCTCACGCCGCGAAATTGCTGTCGGCTCGCCGCAACGAACTCAATGGCAAAGTCATTTTCATGTTCCAGCCGGGCGAAGAAGGCTTTGGCGGCGCTGACCTCATGATCGGCGAGGGACTGCTCGAAGTGGCGGGCCGGCCCGACTTCGCCTTTGCGATTCACGCCACTCCAGGTGCACCCATCAACATCATCTCCACCAAGCCGGGTCCGCTCATGGCGTCGTCGGACACCTTCGAGATCACCGTGACTGGACGAGGCGGCCACGCCTCGGCTCCCCATCAGGCACTTGACCCCATCCCGGTGGCCTGCGAAGTGGTGATTGGCCTACAGACCATGGTCACGCGACGCATCGACATCTTTGACCCGGCCGTGATTACGGTCGGCAAGATCGACTCGGGAACGACGAGCAACGTCATTCCCGAAACCGCTCACATCACCGGCACCATTCGCACCTTGTCCCCCGCCACTCGCGAAACGGTGCGCCGCTACATCGAACAGGTTGCCACCGGCATTGCGGAGGCTCACGGCGCCACGGCGACGTCTGAATTTGATCTCGGTTACCCGGTCACGGTCAATGACAACTTGGCCGCCGAATGGGTGCAAAAAGTGGCCGACCAGCTCACGGGCCAGCCGGTGTCACTCCCCCTCCCCCACCCGGTCATGGGTGCCGAGGACTTCTCGTATGTCCTCAACCACATCCCGGGCTGTTTGGTGTTCCTCGGAATGTGCCCCGAAGGCAAGAACTTCTGGGAAGTGCCGATGAACCACTCGAATCGGGTGACTTTCAATGAAGACGGCATGACGCTGGGCATCGCGCTATACGCCGCGGTCGCCCTCGAGCGTTCTCGCAACTGGCAATAGCGCCGCTCACCTCGGTCGGTAGGATGACCGAGCATTGGAATCGCTTGCGGAGCCAGTGTGGAGGGGCTGTAGCTCAGTGGTTAGAGCAGGGGACTCATAATCCCTCGGTCGTGGGTTCGATCCCCACCGGCCCTACTTAAGGTGTCACACCCGTAATTCACGATGGGTGCATGAGTATGTACTGCGTCAACGGACGGTGGGGTCGCCACCGTCGCCAATTCACCGTCCACGCTGATTCCATGGATGAGGCCGTCGAGGAAGCCTTGATTCTCGCCCAGTGGTACGCCACGGGAACGCGCAACTACACCACGGAAACCTGGAAGTACGGCTCCATGGAAATCGTGAGTGAAGAGTGCGAGATTCGCCAGGTTCGAGCGGAGCGAGCCTCGCTCTACGTGGTGGGAGGCCCCGAGCCGCTTGATCGTTGGGCCCGTCGACCTCCAAAGAAGGCTCCCCCTACTCCCTAGGGCTCATGTGATGCACGGTTCTTGACGTGTCCGACGTATGTGTCAAATGTGACGATTACTCGTGCTAAAGTGAACGGAAAGTAAACGGAGGGTGACAAATGGGTATTAAGTTAGACACGCTAGAGACTCGAATCTCAATTTCTTTCAACGAATCATTGGCGAAGCTGCAAAATGCCGCTCACTCCAACGATGACTTCGAGAAGGGTTACGCGGCGGCCTTGTTTGACGTTCGCCAGCTGATTAGCGACCTTCAATCGAGCACTCGCCTGGCAAGCTAAAAATCGCCCCTCACGCAAGGTGAAGGGCGATACATATTGGCTCCCAGAGCAGGACTCGAACCTGCAACCTAGCGGTTAACAGCCGCTTGCTCTGCCAATTGAGCTATCTGGGAAGGCTGGGTGAACTTTAGCACCGTCGCGAAAGCGCTCCGGACGCACCGAGAATCTAGGCGGAAATCCTCTCCCCTAGAGCGCGCGCCAGAAACGCTCGAGATCGGCGCCAAAAGTGCTGTGTCGCAGGGTGTCGCGCATCTTGGCGTAGCGCTTGTGCATGGCCTGACGGCTGATTCCGTGTAGTTGTGCTCGTTCATCCAAAGTCGTTACGCCACCCGAGAGCATCCAAAAGTCCTCAAATTGGCTCCCCAGGACTTCCTTCATCGCATCAATGACCCAGCCCTCGTCGGGGTGTTCGCCCTCACTATCGCGAGATCCCTCGAGCGCACGACGAAGACTGAGGTCATCGCGCTCATCGGACAGGCTCATGATGTGGCTCGCCTCCGATACGGAGATCTTTAGCTTCCGGGCCACCTCGCTCGCCGTGAGGTCGCGGCCGGCATCACTGGCCATCTGGCGATACTTGATTAAGAGGCGCACCGTGGCGTGGTCGTAGGGGTAGCGAGCGGCGGCAGCTTCAAAAACTCGCTTGCGGATCCAGTAACGGGCGTAGGTGGTGAACGACGCGCCCTTGTCCGGATCGAAGCGGCGTAGGGCCTCGCTCAGTCCCTCGTGGCCGGCCGCGACGAAATCTTCACGCTCGCCGTAACGAGCGACTCGGTAGGCCTCTTTGGCCACCAAGCGGTTAAGGGAATTCACCAGCGCGCGCTCGGCCACGTGCCGTGCGCGCACCTCGGCGCGAAGACGTCGTCGCGTCTCCTCTCCAATGCGGGTAGAGGTCAGGCGAGCCTCCGCGTCACGCCCACGGCGAATTGTTCGCCATAACTCCGTGACGTCGATGTCGTCGCTCATGGGCGATACGCCTCGTCAAATCCCACCAGCCACTCGATCAGTGCGTGAGTGGCGTCCAGACGCTGGGGCGAATCCAAGAGGCCCACGTAATGCTGCACGTCGGCCACGATGGCGGCCGCCTCGTCAGCGGCGAGCGCCTGCTCGCGAACTAACCGAGGGATGTCGCCCAAAGCTGACCGGCACGCCTGGCGAAGCAGGTGATCCGCCATCTCGTCAATGGCCTCGTCGGTGACATCGCTCGGCGGTTCGGGGTAGGCGACCAGACGCTCCAGTAAATCCGCGGCGCCGGTCTCGCCAATCGCTTCGAGCCGATCAATAGCGGTGCGCACGAGTTCGCCACTAGCGAGTGATTCGAAGACCACGCGGTGCTCGGGCACCGAGAAGTACGCGGCCACGAAGCGGCCATCGGTGAGATCAGGCTCGTTCACCATCGCGAGCAGCGCATTGACGGCCGCACGATTCTGCGACAGGTCGATGGCACCCTGTGGCACCGGTGCCTCCACGAACTCTCGCGTCGCCGCGGGCCGAGGCGAACTCATCATCTTTCGCAAGCGGTCCACGTCGAGGCGGCAGCGGTCCGCCACCACCTGCAGGTACTGGTCGCGCACCAAGTCACTGGGGTGCTCGGCAATCATCGCGACGGCACCTTCGGCCGCACGGGCGCGGCCTTCGGCGGTGTCGAGTGACGCCGACGCGAGAGCGCGCTCCACCCGAAACTGCAAGAACGGCGTCGCGGACGAAATGGCCTCGCGAAGAGCCTCGGGGTCACGCTGAGCCAGCTCGGCAGGGTCGACCCCGGTGGGGAATTTCGCCACGCGCACTTCGACGTCGTGGGACTTTTCCCATTGGTAGACCGCGGCGGCGGCGTTTTGACCCGCGAAGTCACCGTCGTAGGCGAGAACAATGCGCGACGCGAAGTTTCGCATGGTGCGAAAGTGATCTTCGGCGAGGGCGGTGCCACAGGTCGCCACCGCGCGTGGCAGGCCGGCGTTGAAAAAGGCGATGACGTCGGTGTAGCCCTCACACACGATGATTTCTCCCGTGCGCACCACGTCGTCTTTGGCCCAGTTCAGACCGTAGAGCGTCTTTCGCTTGGAGTAAATCACCGTCTCGGGAGAGTTCTTGTACTTCGGCTCCGGACGACCCGAGGGTTCGTGTCCGGGTGCCGGCGGCAAGATACGCCCACCCACGGCGATGGGTTTGCCCGAGGGATCAAAGATGGGAAAGATGATGCGCGCGCGCAGGAAGTCCTGCTTTCGTCCGCGTGCGTTGATAAAGCCGAGGCCGGTGCCGTCGAGAATGTCCGCGGACAGATCGAAAGTGGTGGCGAGCTTGTCCCATTCGTCAGGCGCCCACCCCAGCTGAAAGCGTCGCACCGTCTCGCCGTCATATCCGCGAGAGCGCAAGTATCCGCGTGCCGCCGCCGCATCGGGACTCGTGAGTAATTGGTCGTGATACCAACTCACGGCCGTGTCCATGGCTTCGAGGTAACCCTTGCGATTTCGCGTCGGACCGGTGCTCTCGGTTTCCTGCAGCGTTAGTCCCGCCTTGTCGGCGAGGTAGCGAAGAGCGTCCACGAAGTCAAAGTGCTGGGTTTGGCGCACCCACTCGATGGCGTCGCCCTTTTGGTGGCACCCAAAGCAGTAGTAGCGGCCCTCATTGGCGTTGACGTAAAAAGAACCCGTGCGCTCATTGTGAAAGGGGCAGAGACCCACCCAGCGCGAGCCAGAACGCTTGAGGCCCGTGCGCTCGGAAATGAGGTTGACAATGTCGGTCGCGGCCAGAACCCGCTCTTTTTCCCCATCCGCGATTGCCACGCAGTGAGGGTACCGCCTCGCCGGTACATGACGAACTGCTCGCCTAGGGTAGAGAGATGACCGAGAATGCCGTAGAAATCCGCAATCTGGTCCGCACTTTCCGTGATGGCGCCGTGACGGCCCTTGACGGAGTCAGTTTCGATGTCCCGAAGGGCCAAGTCTTCGGACTTTTGGGTCCGAACGGCTCGGGAAAGACCACCATCGTGCGGATCTTGTCCACCATTTTGGCCCCCACCGGTGGCAGCGCCACCGTGGCGGGCTATGACGTGGTGAAGAACCCCGACGCGGTGCGCCGTTCGATTGGCCTCGCGGGTCAGTACGCCACGGTGGACCAGAACCTCACCGGTTTTGAGAACATCTACATGATTGGCCGTCTGAATCACCTGCCGAAGGACGTGGTGCGCCAGCGCGCCAACGAACTACTCGCGCAGTTCAATCTCTCCGACGCGGGGAACCGCAACGTCAAGACCTATTCCGGTGGTATGCGTCGTCGCCTCGACCTCGCCGCGGCCCTGGTCGCCCACCCGCCGATCTTGTTCCTCGACGAACCGACGACCGGCCTTGACCCGCAGAGCCGTCAGGACCTGTGGTTCGCGATCGAGTCGCTCGTCGAATCGGGCGTGACGGTGCTTCTCACCACCCAGTACCTCGAAGAGGCCGATCGCCTCGCGAAGCAGCTCGTCGTGCTCGACAAGGGCAAGATCATCGCCGAAGGCACCGCCGCTCAGCTGAAGGCGCAGCTCGGCACCACCGTGCTGTCGCTCACCTTCCAGAACCTGGCCGACGCCGATGCCGCCCTGTCGCTCGTTCGCGACCTCTCCGACAAGCCGCTGAACCACGATGGCACCGTTGTCGAGCTCACGGTGAACTCGGGTCCGGCCACCGCCGCCGAAGCACTGCGACGCATTGACGCGTCCGGCGTCACCTTGGCGGGCCTCGCCCTTCGCGAGCCCAGCCTCGACGACGTATTTCTTAACCTCACGGGCCACAAGGCCGAAGATGCTCCGGCGGCCGAGCCCGTCGCCAAGGGTCGAAAGGCAAAGCGATGAAAATCAGTTCCCTCAAGTGGGTCATTAGTGATGTTGCCGTCTTGGCGCGCCGCAACTTGCTCGCCCTGGTGCGCATCCCCGTCGCCCTCGTGTTCTCGGTGATTCAGCCGGTGATGTTCGTGCTCTTGTTCCGCTACGTCTTTGGCGGATCCATTCAAGGTGGTGTGCCCGGTGGCTACGTCAACTACCTGATCCCGGGCATCTTGGTTCAGACCACCATCTTTGGGGCCGTCGGCACCGCCATTGGTTTGTCGCAGGACCTTCAAGAAGGACTCATTGAGCGCTTCCGCGCCCTGCCCATGTCGCGCATGGCGGTACTGGCCGGACGCACCGTGTCCGATGTCGGCCGCAACCTGCTCGTCTTGGTGGTCATCACGGTGGTGGGTATCGCGGTGGGCTTTCGCCCGCACGGCGGCATTGGCAACTACCTCTTGGCCTGCCTCATCATGCTCATCTTCGCGTACTGCTTGTCCTGGGGCTTTGCCTTCATCGGCCTGGCGGCCCCCAATGCCGAAGCCGCGCAGGCGATGACCTTTCCGTTGATCTTCCCCTTGACTTTCGCGTCGGGAATCTTCGTGCAGGTCGCCTCCATGCCCGGCTGGCTCCAGGGCTTCGCTCGTAACCAGCCCATCACGCAGGTCACCGAGTCCGTCCGAGGTCTCATGCTGGGTGACATTCACCTGCCTATGGGCCGCGTTCTCGGACACGGCAACTCCACCTGGGTCGCTCTCGCGTGGAGTATCGGCATCATGGCCACCCTCGCACCACTGGCAGTTCGTAAGTACCGCAAGGTGGCCTAGTGGGCCGAATCGGCCACGTGGAACTAGATCGAGACGCGCTGAACGCGATTTTGACGCAGTTCAGTCAAAACGCCTCGATCATGGACATTGTCGAGGTCACTGACCGCGGGGTGCGCGTGCGCCTCGCGGTCGATGACCGACACGGCCGACCCGGCGGCACGGTCTCCGGCCCCGCGCAGATGACTCTGGCGGACGCGTCTGCGTGGTTCGCCATCTTGTCGCGCGTGGGACCCAAGTTGTTGTCGGTGACCACCAGTTTGCACATCGACTTTTTGCGCAAGCCCGAGATTGAGGCCCTCATCGCGGAGGCCGACCTCGTGAAGCTCGGCAGTCGACTCGCCGTCGTTCGGGTCACCATCAGCAACGAGGGTGCCGACGAACCCTGCGCCGTGGCGCAAGTGACTTACTCCATCCCGAAGGACTAGCGAGCCGCTCGCGTGGCCACCGTGCCTCGCAGGACCATGGGGATCTCGATATCTCCCGCGGGAAACTCTTCGCGAAGTTGGCGACGCACTTCGTCATCAATTCCTTGACGGGCCTCTTCGGTCTGAATAATGGCTCCCGAATAGGTGCGAAATAGATTCACGACTTGATTTTCCGTTCGCGGCCAACTCCAGGCGTCCTCAAAGTGTGCGACATCGTGAAATGCTCCGGTGGCGGTCAGCTCGGCTGTCCAGCCGCGAGGTCGAGACTCTTTCTCGCGAAGGGCCGTCAGGCGCTGAATCCACTCCCGGTCGCGCGCAAATCCATTCCAGTTCACGACCAGGCGACCATGGTCGCGAAGCAGTCGAGCGCACTCGGCTTCGACGAGAGCCGCATCAAACCAGTGCCAAGCGGAGGACGCCACGATCACGTCGCAACTGGCGTCGGGCAACGAGATTGACTCCGCCTTGTTGGCGAGGGCGACGACCTGCGGGCTGCGCCGCAGCAAGACCGCTCGCATGTCGTCGTCGGGTTCCACGGCGGTCACCGTGGCGCCCTGCGCCACGAGAAAACGGGTCACGAGTCCGGTGCCGGCACCCAGTTCGACAACCTCACGACCTTGGAGCGGACCCGTGTGGTCGAGAAGTCGCGGCGGCGGTCCGGGGCGGTACTCGTCGTACAGTTCGGCCACGGTCCCAAACGACAGCGCCCGTTCCATGGCTACCTCGCCAAACGACCGATGACGTAACTGGCGAGCTCGCTGATGGCGATGCGCTCTTGCGCCATGGTGTCGCGGTCGCGAACGGTGACGGCGCGATCGTCGAGCGAGTCGAAGTCCACCGTGATGCACAGCGGCGTGCCCACTTCGTCTTGGCGGCGGTAACGCTTTCCAATGGACTGGGTGACGTCGTAGTCGCACATGAAATACGGACGCAGCAGGCCGAGCACTTCGCGACTCGTCGCTTCGAGCTCCGGCTTCTTTGACAGCGGCAACACGGCCACCTGATAGGGGGCGAGACGCGGGTCGAGGCGCAGCACGCTGCGGGTCTCACCGTCCACGACCTCTTCTTCGTAGGCCGAGAGCAAAAAGGCCATCATGGCGCGAGTCGCACCGGCGGCGGGCTCAATCACGTAGGGCGTGTAGCGCTCGTTGGCCGCTTGGTCGTAGAACTCCAGCTTTTGGCCCGAGGCGTTCGAGTGCTGGGTGAGGTCGTAGTCACCGCGGTTCGCGATGCCTTCGAGCTCGTCCCAGCCCCAGGGGTAGGCAAATTCCACGTCGGTGGTGCCACGCGAGTAGTGCGACAAGTCGTGCTGGGGGTGCTCAAAGAGGCGCAGGCGATCCGCGGGAATACCGAGGTCCAAATACCAGTGGTAGCGAGCGTCGATCCAGTAGCGATACCACTCGTCGGCCTCGGCCGGCGGAACGAAGTACTCCATTTCCATCTGCTCGAACTCACGGGTGCGAAACACGAAGTTCTGCGGCGTGATTTCGTTGCGGAAGCTCTTACCGATCTGGGCAATGCCGAAGGGCGGCTTGCGGCGCATGGTGGTGAGCACGTTGGCGAAGTTGGTGAAAATGCCCTGGGCGGTCTCGGGGCGCAGATAGGCGGTGGCGCCCTCACCCTCGATGGGACCCGCCTGGGTCTTGAACATCAAATTGAAGGCGCGTGACTCGGTGAAGGTGGTGTTGCCACACTTCGGGCACACGCCGTCGATCTTGTCCTCGCGCCACCGTTCCTTGCACTTGAGGCAGTCCACCAGCGGGTCGGTAAAGGTGGCGAGGTGGCCGGAGGCCGCCCACACGGCCGGCGGGCCCAAAATCGCGGCGTCGAGACCCACGATGTCATCTCGCATCTGCACCATGGAACGCCACCAGGAGTTCTTCACGTTGCGCAGCATCAATACGCCGAGCGGGCCGTAGTCGTAGGTGGAGCGAAAGCCGCCGTAGATATCGGCGGAGGGGAAGATGAATCCCCGTCGCTTGCAGAGGTTGATGACGGACTCGAGGATGTCGGGGGTGTCGCTCACGGCCTCAAGGCTAGTCAGCCGTCGGCACTGTCTTGGGCCGAACGTAACTGCAAAATCACCCGATTAGCGATGAGGCGGCCCTCGGGTCGTAGACGCACCACGTCGCCGTCCACCTCCACCAAGTGCTCCACCGGCGCCAAATCATCAAAGGCACTGCGCGCGACGCCATGACGCGTGCGCAGTGCGAGCGATTCGGCCTCAAAGAGTTGGGCCGCGGGCTCGACGAACTCTTCCCCACCAAGGGGATCCTCGCCACGATGCAGCATCTCGATGTAACGGTTTGGCGTGCGCACATTCCAAAAGCGCCGTCCGTCCACGTGCGAGTGTGCGGCCGACCCAAAACCGCGATAGTTGCCGCGCTGCCAATACAGGTGGTTGTGGCGACAGGCATGGCCGGGCTTGGCCCAGTTGCTGATCTCTTCCCACTCGTAGCCGGCGTCTGCCAGCATCTGGCCGACGAGGTCGTAGGCGTCGGCGGTGTCGTCCTCGTCGGGGTGCCGCGACGGATCTTGGCCGAGCGGCGTGGCGGGCTCGGGCGTGAGGGCGTAACAAGAAATGTGCGGCGGCGGCGTCGGCAACGAGATGAGGTCCAGAACTGATTGACGAATCGTTTCGGGCGTGTCGGCGGTGGAACCGACAATGAGGTCCATATTGAAGGTCGTAAAACCCGCCTCGACGGTTCGAGCGGCCACCTCGGCATGGTGATGAATTCCGTGGCGACGACCGAGGTCGGCCAAGGTGGCGGGGTTGGTCGACTGCACGCCGTAACTCATGCGCGTCACCCCGCCCTGGCGATAGG
>Ga0208497_1000419_pt1 | contig 20385 bp, 24 predicted proteins | sample CryBogCBE25Aug07_FD_184555 | JGI IMG/M metagenome (GOLD analysis project Ga0208497, IMG submission 184555) | Freshwater microbial communities from Crystal Bog, Wisconsin, USA - CBE25Aug07 (SPAdes) | ecosystem: Environmental > Aquatic > Freshwater > Lake | place: Crystal Bog, Wisconsin, USA...
TTCATCGCTGAGTGAGTCGAGCTCTGTAGTGACACTTGGAGACGCTGGGGGTGAACTTTCTTGCAATACATCCATTAATTGTGGCACTGTCATTTCTTCTGGATCAATAATGCCTCTGGCGTGCGCGCGCGACACCAACTCTTGTTCACTGGGCAATGTGGGTAATGATTGTGGTGGTGATTGGACTGAGGCTTGTGGCGGCGATTGTAGCGGCGATTGTGGTGGTGATATTGGTGGAGACATTCTTCCAATACGCTGACTCATTTCCTGTTGCATCGCATTTAGTGGACTAGCATGTGGATTTGTGGGTGGATTTGCAGGTGCTGGGCTCGGCGCAGAGATTGGCTCGACAAACAAAACATGTGGATTTGCGGCCGGGTCACTCGGTGTTGACAAAATGTCCAAAAGTTGCGCGCGGCCAAGTGATTGTGGATCAATGATACCCTGTGATCTTGCAATCTCTCTTAGTGCAGTATCAGTGAATACTTCAGGTCGTGTAAACTGGGTGCTAGGCGATGTGGTGGTTGTGTTACCAATTCGCCCGAGTGCAGAAATAACACTTGCTCTACTCTGTCCCAATGTGGGAATATTGTGGCGACGTGCCAATACCTCCAATTGTCCGTCTGTCATAGTAGCAAAGTTGTTAAAATTGACGCCCGTTTCGTTTGTGAGCAAGTCAATGAGTTGTAATCTAGTCAATTCATATGGGGTTTCAATGCCACGGGCATTCGCGGCGCGAATCAAATTATCATGTGACATGTATTCATATGGAATTGGCGACGCCTGCTCATAGACCGGAGATAGAGGACTTGTGTGTGAAACCACTATAGGAGTTGTAGCTGCGCCGCGATTTATTGCAGATCGTACCGCTTCAGAAACTTGAGCTTGCGGTAAACTTTCAGTATTTATATTGTACTGGCGCGCAATTACATCGAGTCCTTCATTTGAAAGGCGTGAAATGTCCGCAACGCCGACTGGACGAAATGGAACCCGACCCTCATGCGCCAAAATCATATAGATCAAATCTTCTTTGCGATGTACTTTACTTCTATTTGGGATTTGTTGATGCGCGGCAATTGCCCGCAACTGCGGTACAGTGAGTTGATTTAGTGAATCATGTGTCCAAGTAGGATCTGCGCGGATTGGCGCCGGCGCCGGTTGGTGTGACAGGGCGCGAAGTTTTGCAATCATTGATGCTCTAGTGTCTCTGCTACGTGGTTGTAAACCTGCTACTGACATCAAATGCACCAACTCGGCGCGACTAGCACCTTCAAGATTATCTTGTGTCAGTGGTATATTGATAGATGTCGAGGGTTGCACGGACTGCGGATACATTTGATCCAATATTTGACGTATTATTTCTCCTCTCAATTTTCCAACAGTCGAGATGCCATATCGCGTCGCCAAATTGCTCAATTGTTGTGCCGAATATTTGGACAGATCATTGGACTCGATATGTACTGGACTCGGGCTCGTCCAATTTAAGATTAACTGGACCAAATCAGCGTGATTTCGTACACGGCTTCTCAGCGGAATATCTAATTGACGTGCGAGTGCGGTTAATTCAGTGTTGGTCATGTACATGAGACTAGCCAGAGAATATTGTTGGGATACAGTGTTGGGCAAAAGGGGAGTGGAGGGCGCGGGGTTGGATGTGGAGTCCGATGTATGGGTGGGTGTAGTGGGTGCGGTGGGCGCACGTAAACTTGGATCATATGCAAGAATGGCATCTATCATTGCGTGCCGAGTCATACGGCTTGCGCGTCTTATTCCAAACTCGCGCATAACTTCTGCTAGTTCGGCTTGTGTCATTCTTGCGAGTGAATCTTGTGCCCAACTTCCAGTCGAGTAGGGATTCGTTGTTGGATGTGCACTGGTTTGTTGATACCTCATCAAGAGATCAATCATACTTGTTTTATTAGTGGCTCTGCTTCGCTGTGGTACCTGTTCGCGCCGCAACAAATCATACAATTGCTGATAAGTCATACTCTTTAACTGATCATATGACCACGAATATTCAACGGGTGGGGGCGTATTCATCATTTTATTATTAAAAAACTTGTCTTTTTGCATTATTTTTCCATTAAACGTGTGGATTGGTGTCTCTTCGTCTTCATCAGACACTGATGATTCAGATTCAGACTCTTCTTCCTCCACATCTTTATACTTCTTTTTACTGAGATCTTGATATGGTTTCGCGCCATACAACTGTCTCAATCGTTCAATATATCTATCATCAGCGGTACGCGAATGTCCACCAGTATATGGCCTATATGAAATTATTTCGTTTATTAAATCTGTACGGTCAGTCTGTGGAGTGTGTTCAATTTTGAGACGATTTGCAATGTGTTCAAGTGTATTTTTGTCCATTGTGCGAATTATTTCATATGGTGCGACTGCTGTTATTTGCGCGGCAATTTGTTCAGGCTTTTCATCTGACCGTACATTGATACCCAAATTAGCTGCGAGATTGAACAAGTTCTCAACTGGATATTTTTGTGTATTTTTCTTGATCAATTCTTCAACATACGGATCAACATATACTTTGGCGAGTGGCCAATTAGTTTGTGTGACTGGCGCAGACTCAACTGGATATTTTTGTGTATTTTTCTTGATCAATTCTTCAACATACGGATCAACATATACTTTGGCGAGTGGCCAATTAGTTTGTGTGACTGGCGCAGACTCAACTGGATATTTTTGTGTATTTTTCTTGATCAATTCTTCAACATACGGATCAACATATACTTTGGCGAGTGGCCAATTAGTTTGTGTGACTGGCGCAGACTCTATTGGGACTAGTGTAGAATAGGATCGCGACTTGTCCAAAAGATAGAGTAAAAGTCGAGAAATGTGTTCAGTAGTCCATTCAGCAGACCATGGTGCTCCCAAAATATCTAATAGTGTTGCACAATTTTCACGTGTAAAGTGTCGTAAAAGTGAGAGTGGATCTGTGGCGGCCTGTGTGACCAAATTTGATTGACCCATTGCAAACTTGCGCAAAAATTCTTCGGGCAAGTAGTCAAACTCGAGACGCGCCAAAATAAATTGTTGTAGGATTCGCGCATTAAATCTCTCAAGTGTGAGTATACCGAGAGCGTGCGCAACATGTTCCAAGTCTTGGATAGGGAGTGTGGCTAAACTGGTGCCAATTTTGTTGAGTGAAGTAACACCAAGTGTCTTCATCTTTGCGGAAAGAGTGTCTGCAGTCAAAAATTTGTAAATCTTGGAGGGAAGAGGAGTATACTGTCCATATAAACTTTGCCAAATGAAGCGAGAGGCGCGCGCTGGTGACACTAATGATACTTTTTCTCCCCATGGATTTGCCAATGTCTCTGCAATCTCGTACACAGCTTGTGGGTGTTCTTCTGCATGTACAATTTTGTATAATGAAGTTGATGCCCACACTTGGACTGTTTGTGCCACATCAGTGTCCAAGATAAGAGTAGTTTTGTTGAGAACATCTTTTACTTCTCTATATGCCCCAAGAGTTGGTATAGACGCGAGATCAGCAATCTTTTCTGCAATATTATACATGTTATCTATCGCGTCGGGGTAGAGAGGCACAAGTTTCAAATCTTCAGCAAGTGATTGCCATTCTGATCTCTTTTCAGTGCCTGAAATACTGGTTCGTGCTACACTCCGTGGAGAGAATGTTTGTGAGGTGGTGCCAAGAGAGGCGAGTGCAGTGGTTTGACCACTATACAGATTTGAAACTTGTGGTTGTATTGTCTGTGATGCTGTATTTAATTGCGCGAGCATATTCGTTTATTAGACACGGGCAAAAACAAATTTTGTTTAGACATTGCGACACACTAACAAATAGACAAGTGTGACATGTTGAGTTACTTTGATAATTTGACAACCCGACACAGTGACCGCACCCAGATCTTGTTTGATCCACGCACGCACACTGATCTCATCACGCAACGATATACTGGCACCGCAGCCGACTATTTGGCAAGTTTTGACGATTCGATACAACAGGCCACACGCGGGTTTGCCTACCTTGAATTACACACACTAGTCAAAGATTATTTGGTCTTGTTGAGTAAACCTAAACGTGTAGATTTTATGAGTGGACGAGTCACTGATTGTAACAAGAAGGATAAGCTTGCACTTGAACATGAATTTTGGCGGCGAGCGTCTGATTTTGTCACTCAGAAAAAGATTTGCACCAATTGTGACAAGTATATTGAAGATGGTCAAACCGAGTGTGCCGAGTGTTGCGCACTTACTGGTGCCTTTAGTACATCATATTTAGATGTAACCCGAACAAATTATTCGAGCAAATATTCGTATTTTAGAAAGCAACATTTTTACGATTGTATGATTCAGTTTCAGGGAAAACAACCCGCACACCTGAGTCCAGAATTGATGGAGCGTCTCACACGGCTCTACCTACACAATAAAAAATACATGACCAAATTTAACATAATGAAATGGTTAAAGGATATGAATGAGACATCTCACTATGAGGATATTCATTTGATTTATTCACTCTTGTTGGGTGAACCGGCGCCAAACCTAGACGCTATTGAGCAGCAATTGTTGGCAGACTTTGATCGCTTTTTGACAGAATATACAAAGATAATAAACAAACATGATCAAAAGGTGCGCAAAAATTTTATCAACATACAATATGTGCTGTTTCAGTTGTTGAAACGCCATGGTTTCCCATGCAAAGCGGCAGACTTTATTCTACCCCGTACCCTCGAAATTCGCAAGACCTATGATGCGATTTGCGCCGAGATCTTTGCACAACTCAAGTGGAATCATACTGCAATATCGTGAGTAGTGTACCACACAAGATTATCCTTGTCGATTTGTTGTTGAGAGTGGGCAATTGCCCGACAACACGCATCCTTACCTATCGAAAACTGTCCAACATAGTACGCACAAATTGCAAGCAAATGCCACCGATAATAAGAATAGTCAAGATCATAGACAAAGAGAAGCGCATCGAGAGGCGGCGCCAATTGACATGCAGTGTAACAAAACATGAATGCTCTGTGCCACCATTTGTTTGCAATAGCAATTCTCGCAGCAGCAACCAATGCCTCGGCGCGGCCGCATTCCTCATAGGCACGTTCAAACGCTACAATCTTTGCGCCAGGTGTAGTCTCTAATTCAGCCAAATAAAAGAGAGTCCAGTAGCGCTCCTCTCTAAAATCTGGAAACGTGAGGCGTTTATTTAACCAAGCACGGGCATTGAGCACATCACCACAATCTTTATACACTCGTCCAAGATAAAAATATGCGCGCGGCGAGGGCTCATCTCGAATTTGCGCCAATAACAAATCAATGTCACGAGTATGCCAGCGCACATGGGAAGCGGCGCAATTTTTACTCCGATCCTGCTCAATACAAAAGAGTGTGGGCGCCAATTTTGAAGTACGATGGTGATCAGAGAGGCGTAGCCATTCGTGTACATAACCATACCATTTTGTATCTCGTATTTTTACTATCCGTAAATTAAAGAACCGAGTCTTGTTAAAACTATCACTAGACCACTCTTGACACGTTTCGTATGCATCGCACATTTCAGACGCAAGTGACGGAACTGGCGCAGATATTGTATCGTTGGCATCAAGCCATAATATCCATTCGATATCACTAAACAAATCCAAGACCCATGTTTGTGCATCATTTCGAGCTTGCGCAAAATTGTCAAACCGTCCGCACGCCACATATAATCGCGCCGGGTCAAAGATTTGCGCGGCAATTTTTAACGTATCATCAGTTGACCCTGTATCATAGATAAATACACGTCCCATAAAACTATGTTTGACTAGTGATTCCAAAGTTACTGCAATTCCCGCCTCTTCATTTTTTACAATCATTAACACATCACAATTTGTCATTTATTACACCCATGCATACTTTTAAACACTTGCATGTAATAAATGATTACAACCCTCATAACACTGGCCATACTAGTTTGGGCACTTTGGCGTTGTCTGCCCCATCTTGAACACTTGCAATTTCCAACGCCACATATTCCATCGTCGCGCGGCGAAGCAACATGTCGTGCCTGGTTAGAAACATACTTCAAAAAACCCTTTCCCCGCGTTAGACCAGACTGGCTCAAAAATCCCACTACAGGCAAAAATCTTGAGCTCGACTGTTACAATCAAGAATTGGGTCTGGCAGTAGAGTATAATGGACAACAACACTACCAACATACAGATCAGATAGCCTACACCGAATACAAAGACAAATTAAAGAGAAAATTGACAGAACAACAAGGTGTATATCTAATTGTTGTTCCCTATGTTATACAGGATATCGACGCCTATCTTACACAACAAATTTCAACATGGGAGGCGCTTCGCAACCACTAAAAACTGCCCATTATCGTAGCGAATTGTCTGTGGTACAATATTTACAGTGGCAGTTTTTTCATGATTGGCCGAACCTTCGACCCACACAATAGAGTGAGGAATCTTGTATAGGCAAAAATTTGGTTTCATATCCAACACTTGCGCCTCATACTTCTCGCCAATCTCAGGTAAAAATACATCGGCGCAGACTCTAATTTGGACCACTGGTTTATTCGCAAATCCCAAAATAGATATACTGCCCAGTGTCCACTCTACAATACGCAAAACGTGACCATTTTGTGCACTCGACATTGCAACCAGATTAGTGTGAAGCCACGAGTCAATATAATTGGACAAGTCTTGATTCAAATCACAATAATTCACTTCTACACGAGCACTCCATGTTTTTGTCTTGTACATTTTATAGCTTTGTTTAATCCTTCTATCTATAAAATGTATCGACTATTTTCGATTATTGCTATCCTCATCACGTGTGCAATTGTTGCAGAACAAATTTATTGGGCACAAGTATTGGACAAATTGCGCGTATATCTATGGCCCATATTGGTCAAATACAATCTCACACAAATACCAGTATCGGCGCGACTATTTGGTGCAGCGACACACGACAAGGCGCGCATTTCAATATGTATCAAATATTGGTATAGTATACCTCAATTATCCTACGTACTGTTACATGAATATGCACATGTATTAAACACAACCTATGGTCACACTGATGGATTTTGGCACTGGTTTCAGACATTGCTCGACTCTGCGGCACAGTTTCACATACGAGTAGATGATTATTTTGCAACAAAAAGTTATTGTCCCACAACCCTAGTCTAAATAACAGGTGCAGTGCAAACCTTCTTTATAGTGTTTATTGAGAGATTTGCCGCGAGGGCCAGTTGCTCCAATGTGACTGACAATGTCATTTCACGAATATATAACCAAACAGCCACTGCCGCCGCAGTCGATATTCTGCAGTGTTTATTAACAAAACAAGCCCACTTGTCAAATGTCGGTGGAATTGGTATGCCAAGTTTTTTGGCAAGTTGATGTGCTGCTTCGGCAAAGGTAAGATTAATTGCAGTCAATTCATTATATTGATCACGATCATACTCATATAATACCTTGTCGATTATTATTATTCCCTCGAGACAATTTATATTTTTGATCTTGATATGTGTCAGGATATCATGTGATGTGGCAAAACACCCTTCAAGTTTGTATGCAAAGAGCAAACAACCAACAATAATACCGAGACGTGTAGGTCCACGAAAAATTGCGCGGCGTGTAACCTTCTCAAACAAGACACGTGCGCGAGTCAATACTGGAAACGGTACTTGTAGGCCATGTAGGTCTTCGGCGCGAATCGTCTTACCACCATATCTAACAGGAATCATTGATGTACGATCAGACACATCACGACACGAATAGTGTTGCAAAATTTCAAAGCAGTCATTACACGAAATACCATCGTTATTCAGGTGAAAACAGCCAACACCACCGGTGCCCCACTGTTCAAAGAATGCATCAGCCATGTTTAGTTGAGGTCTTTTTTTTTCTGGTGGCATCAATAAATGACTAGTGCACTCACATTCGAGAATAACAAAAATTTATGGGGTCCTGCATATTGGACATTTATTCACACGCTTGGCGCGCGGTATCCTCACACACCTTCACTCAATGACAAAATTGTAATGATCCGTTTTATTAATGACTTGCCATTTCTATTGCCTTGCATAAAGTGTAGAACCCACGCATCAACTTATTTGAGTACACATAGCTCAGAGATTATGGATATTGTCAAATCACGAACAGCACTCTTCTCCTTCTTTTGGGCATTTCACAACGCAGTCAACTGGAGACTCAAAAAACCACAAGTAGCGTTAGAGACGGCACGTGACCAATATGGATTCTATGATAAATAATACACATCTTTTTTTGTTTTTGGCGTGATTAATCCGACATAGTTTTATAAAAATGACCTACACACAACGAGGTAAACTAATAGTATTTGAAGGTATTGATGGATGTGGTAAGAGCACACACGCCCGTATCTTGGCGAGCGTATTGGAGCAGTATTAATTGGATTTCCGGCGCGAACCACACCTATCGGTACGTTGCTCGACTCGTACTTGCGCGGCAATATTCAACTTGACCCACACTGTGCCCATCTACTTTTTTGCGCAAATCGCTGGGAACTGGCTCAATATTTAAAGGATTTATTGGACAGTGGACAAGATGTCGTTTGTGATAGATATACAATTTCTGGTGCTGTCTATGCGCATATAAATGGTATCGATCGAGAGTGGGCATGTGCGCCGGAAATGGGCCTTGCGCCGGCAGACTTTACACTATATCTTGAACGGCCCATTATCGAAAATAGTTCAACTCGTATTGAAAGATTTGAGTCTCTCGACATGCAATGGGCTGCACACTGTGAGTTTGAAAAGTATGCGCATAAATTTGCGGCGCGAATCGACACTCGGCCACCAATAGACATTGTTGCGGCTCAAATTTACTCAGTTTGTGTGGATAGACCCACACTTAATAAATGAGTGGTATTGGAAAGTTATTTGATCAGTTGGTGATTAGCTATGAACAACAAAAATGTGCGCGGGCATTGGAACTGTGTGAGTTGAAACATAGACTAATTGCAGCCATTGAAAGTGAGTGTGATGAGTTGCAACAAAAGTGGGACAAGGATGATGGTGAATAATTTTAAAAAATGTAGCATGTGCAATACTTTTTAAAATTTACGAGTCGACCTGAGTTGATGTGGGATGTATTGTTGAAATAGATTGTGATGCCTTGTGTGACAATTCTTCATATTCTTGTTTGTGTTGCGCAACCAATTTCTCTAAATGACTTATTATTTGTGTCTGGGATGAAATTGTATTGTTCAGCTGTAAAAAGTGATGACGATACGCTACACATAGACTTTCCAATTCTTTGTTTGTTGCCATGGGGTATTTTAGAATGTCTAATTTATTAGTGCGCTAGTTTTAAATATCAATAACGAGTAGTTTCGTGTCGTGTATTTTCCGAGAATTGCCTTTTAGGTTTTGTGTTTTGTTAGGTTTTGTTAGGCTTTGTTAGGCTTTGTTAGGTTTTGTTAGGTTTTGTAATATGGTGAGATAACTACCATAGATACAAAAGCTGAGTAAATTTTCTTACAACACTGGGAATCCGAGAGCACCAGCACTGACTCTAATAATCGTATTATTGACAGCAGTGGCAACAAATTCAAACTTTTGCGGGTAATCGTAACCAGATTCGGCCGAGCCAATACCTTGTGATGCATCAATAGCTTGTTGTGTGCACTCTGGAATTATTTGAACACCACTCAACTTGCCATAATTGGTTGAGCCCATTGGGTCCAAGTTGTTAATGTCGAGTGAGTATGATAACAAATGGTATCCAATCTCAGTTGGGATGACAGGAGCATTGTAATATGGAACAATCATTGAAAAGTAGTCACTTCCCATTTGTGAGTATCTAGTCGTTCCCTCATAGTTGAGCGAGGTTTGCAATATTGGGTCATAGGCTCCCTTTGGCGTAAAATTAATGGTGTTGCTTCCACTGTTGTACGGTGAAGCAGTTGAGTAGTTTGATCCCTCAGCATTAAAGGTGACATTGTGAATGGCAAAGAAGATACACTTGACAGCTTGCGAAAATCTCAAATCAAAGATTGGTTTGCTGTTTGAGAGAGGTGAAAATGGATGACGCGGCGAAGTTTGAACTTGCTCAATTAGAATGTCTCTTGGAGCGGCGCCCATAAGCTTTCTTTCATCGTTTGACACGATAGCATACGTTGCCCACACATCGGCGCGAACAATCGTTGGCGTACCAGTAGCCAAATCACCAGTTGTCAAGGTACCTGGAATTGGAATGGCGCGAGCCACAGTACCGGCACCAGCGGCGCCACCATTGTCCAAAATAAGGAGATCGGTCCAGTCATTGAATGAAAAGCCAATTCTGATTTCGTTGTAGGGCAGAGCGGCGGCCGGGAGTGAAACACCAGAATCTCTTGAGAAGAAGAATGGAAGTGGCAAGTTGAGAGTGGCTTGGGGTAAACTGGCGCCGATAGCGAGTGAGGGTGCATGGGGAGCAGTCAAATCATTGATGTTACCAATCATATTGTTGTAACCATTGCGTTTTCCAGCAGGGATCATAAACTGTGACATAAAGTCCAAATAAAATCTGTCGAATCTGGCAGCGACCAAATCATTGAATGAAATATTACACTCTCTAATCAGATTGTGCATTAGATTTCGTGTCCATCTAATCGATCCATTTGCGCCAAACTGGTTAGTTGCGTTTAACGTAACAGTCGGGAATGTTACACGAAGCCAAGTATTGAGTAAATAATCACCAGCACGTGAGATTTGCACAGACCATTCTTGGCCAAACCCGGCCTGTCCATTAGTCTTACTCAGCAACATTGGAATTTGAGTGAACCAAGTAGCTTTACGAGTTAATCTTACAAAGTAAGCAGTCGCATCTGGTCCACCGTACAAGTATCTTTCGAGCTCGTCGTATGTCGCCAAATCTATAAATCCAGCGACGACATTTGATGAAGGGATAGCCATGTTTTATTATAGTAAAAATATTTTGTGTGCGCAAAACTTTTACTCGTAAATTACCCAATCACCTGCAAATTTAATACGTGTAAATACATGGTCTTTAAATGTAAAATAACCATCTCTAGTTGGTACAGATTTTGATCCGCGCAAGAGTACAGTTTCTGTGGCGAGCAATGCAGGTAAGTAACGTGCATGTAAAATTGTCACAACAGAATGGTCAGGGAAAACAAAAATTGTACCACGTCTACTCTCAACTTTTGATAGAGTAGTAAAGGGGTGTTGTGGTATTGGTGTATGAGAATTTATCGTGTCCAAGACATTTGGTGAATACGCATTTGGTATGAGTTGTGTCATTTTATTTGAACAGTTGCAAAAAAATTAGCGCGCAAAGAGCGTAAAAAGCCGCGTACCACTCAGTTGTGACCAGGTATTTGCAGCCCTCATTGTAACATGTATATTTGAGAGAATATCTTGAAATGTGCTTGCATGCTCAATCATCAGTTCAAGTATTGCATCAGTGCCCTCTTTATATTTTGCAATCTGTGCCTGTGATAGTGCCAGTACTGGACTACATATATTATCACTATTTTGCACATTTGTCCACGAAGCCACCGAAACACTTGTGTGGTCTTGTGGATTCAGCCGCTCAAAAGTGAGTTTACATCCCGGTACAGCCACAAGATATTTGGCAAGTGCGATATTACGAATATATGCAGTGTCAATACTTTGTTGGAGTGGTCGATTGAGTAGATCAAAACCGGGCAAACTCATGTTGTTTGTTTTGTACAAGTGACATTTTGTATCTGGTCGTTGTGCGCATGCAGTTGCCAAAAATAACTGACAATTTCGCGATCCAGAGCGACTAGTTGTGGCTCCCTGCGCAAAATTTTTGGTGTTACTTAAATCAGTGCATAATTGAATAGCCTCATTCATTTGTTTAAGGGGGAATAATTTGTATTGATAAAATGTACAAAATCTACATGTACATGTCAAAAATATGAAGAGAATTACTTCGTCAGGTAAAGAATTGTGGTGGAATTGTCAAGTGAGAGAAGATGATACACTTTATATCGAATATGGTCAAATTGGTGGTAAAATGCAAACACGTATCAAAAAAATTGACGCGGGCAAAAATATTGGCAAACGGAATGAGACGAGTGTGGCACAACAGGCGCAACAAGAAGCAGCCACTCTAATCGCAAAAATGAAGGATAAGGGATATTTTGTTGTTGAAGATGAAGTGGACACATCAAATATTGTACCTTTTCCAATGCTTGCGATAGATTACAAGAAGATTGCGGCGTCAAACATTCCAATTCCTTGTTGTGTCCAACCAAAGATTGACGGTGTTAGATGTATTGTTGTGCCGGGAGTTGGTCTATTTTCGCGGTTACGTAAACCCTTTCGAACAATTGCTCATGTCTGGACAGAGGTATCAAAGTTGGATCCTACTGTTGTGTATGATGGTGAGTTGTATTCTCCGTATTTGACATTTGAGGAATTGGTGAGTGCAGTAAAAAGTGGGTGTAGTGATGACCGTATCAAATACTTTGTCTACGATATAATAGTTGACAATGTACCATATTTGGCGCGCAAAGAACGCCTCGACACGATAATGAGTGGAAGCACTGGGTCTAGTTTTGCGCACATTATTAAAGTACCTACAGGGATGTGTAGTGATGCTAATCAAATTGATGTGTATCATTCATCTTTTCTTGATGATGGTTATGAGGGTACAATTATTCGTGATCCCACTGCCCTATATAATCATGGTAGGAGTGGTACTGCACTTGTCAAGTACAAGAATTTTGTCGACGCGGAATTTGAGATTGTTGGATATCGTGAGGGTACTGGGCGCGACGCGAGCTGTGTGATTTGGCTTTGCGCCGGTTCTGGTGGAGACTTTTGGTGTAAACCACAAGGAACGATAGCGGAGCGGCAGCGAGCCTATCAAGACGCCCCTAGACTGGTGGGTAAAATGTTGACGGTACGATATCAAGAGTTGTCCTCAAAGGGTACACCACGATTTCCCTGTGGAATTGCGATTCGTGACTATGAATAAAAGAAGAGAGAGACAAGTATTGAGATTTGTATTCATTGTACCAATAGAGTGGTATTACAGAATGAATACAAATATGATAACTTTATCGAGGACTCGCGCACGTCTAGTAGACGATTTGGTCAACACGCTGAGTTTGTGTGAACCAGAAACATTGGAGTTGGCGCAACAACTTGGTCTAGTCCCTCCCGAAGAGATTTGCGCAAATGTGGATCGCTTGCGCCGCGCCATACCAAATGTGATTGACAACCGTAATGATCCGCAAATTGCAGACGCATATCGCGCACTATATTCTCTGGCCTTGTCAAAGGAAAAGGTTATTTGTGATTTGCGGCGAGACCATACACAGGGCACACAATCTGGGCACGCGCGATTAGCCTTTTTGGAACAGGTATTGGGGTGCGCCGGCGCAGAGCATATTTATTTGCGATATTTGAGAGTGTTTGCGGCGATTCGTGACTATGACAAGTGGGAGTCAATTGCTGTTCTTGTTTCGATGAGTAGGCAAGAAATTGGCACAAAATGAATATAGTGTATAGTTATACTGATAGATGCTGTTTTTACAATGACGTTTATTGTTCCAATGTTTGCGCAAGATTGGCGCAGTGAGACTATTTCTGATTGGAAATATCCATGTGTAACACAACCAAAACTCGATGGAATAAGATGTATTGCGATGCCAATAGTGGGTTTATTTTCTCGATTGGGGCACAAATTTGAGGGTCTCGTACATGTCGAAACAGAGTTGGCCCTCTTTGATCATTCTCTGATATATGATGGAGAATTGTATATTCCCGGCGCGACACTCTCACAGGTTGTAGAGTCTTTGCGTGGAGACGCGAGTGAAAGATTAAGAGTAAAATTGTTTGTCTATGATGTTGTTACTCAATCGTCGTATTTGGAACGTCGCGGTCTGATTGATAAGCAACTTGTAGCTTTGTGTCCACTTTATATTGAGGGTGTGTCAATTGTGTGGTGTGATGATGAGAAGGATGTGGACAATGCATTTTCCAAATATCTACAAGTGGGATTTGAGGGTGCAATATGTCGTGATATCACTTCTCCGTATATACACGGAAGATGTGGAGCATTGCTCAAACGAAAGTTGTGGTCTGACGCTGAATACACAATTATTGGAGTGGGGAAGTTGCGCGGCGGCAAGATACAATGGTATTGTAAGACATATTATGGAAACAGGTTTGAATGTTGGGCGCCGAGTGTGCGCGGTCTGGATCCATATGCGTGTATTGGCAAAAAACTTACAATAAGATTTGACAAGGTGGGTGTACGTGGTATTCCTATTCGTCCAATTGGTGTAGTGGTGCGTGATTATGAATGATCAAATGGTAATGTCTGCTCGGCGCGGATAAATTCGAGAAACTCGTCAGATTGGCCAGTGGGTGCCTGTTGATCAAGTCCTGCGCGACGATATGCCTCTTGATATTTCTCAAAGAATTGAGATTTGTACTCGGGTGCGCGAGCGTCAGTTTCGGCCACTGTATCCTTGCATCTTATCAAGAGTGGTTCCAGCTCTTTCATTTTGCGTGAATGTTCCAAATAGGTGAGTTTTAGTGTGGCAAATTTTACACGGTTTTGAATGTACACGTCAAGTGGATCATCAGTGCCAGTAGTCTCTTCTTGTTTTAATTTTTCAACCTGGGCTTCAATCTCGGCAATTTTGCGTTGATCTTCTTTGCGTTTTTCGGTAATGCACTGTGAGATACTCTGTGTCATGTCCGAGTTGAGTTGAACTTCATCCACTTCAACACCCTGTTTCTCAAGACTTGGACCGACTGGAATAAATGCACCGACACGTACATGTGCTATAGAGTGATATGAATCTGCGTCGCGAATTAGTGTGTGCGCTGCATATTTTGCATCCATTTCACTTGTATAATTTCCGCGCAGTTTGACATAACCAAACACACCATTTGGACCTGGAGTCGCGTGCGGATTTGGTACCCAACTCAAGAGTCCAATCTGTTGTGTAGGAATGGTTGGATCAGTAAAGACTCTCACTACTTGTTTGAAGGGCAGTGGAATTTGTAAATGGGCAGATGCGGCTTGCGCTTCAGTGCCAGATAATGGCTCACACAATGGATTTATTACTCTCTGCATTTTATTTAGGCTAGTACAATGTTTAATTAAGTTTATTTGCAGTCTAAATAAAATGGACAAGGCATCATTTGTAGATATTCGATCAGCAATCAGGAATACACACCCAGATATACAACATTGGCGACCCTCAGATGAATCACAAGCCTGGTTAAATGCGCAACCTCCCTCTCTCAGTGGATTGATTCACCCCGCACCACTAAATGTCACCTTTTTTCAGTTGGATAAACACTAGATATTCTAAATAAAAATGTTACCAATCTATGATGTTTGTATAAAAAATTTGCCCAAAGGAGAGTTGAGTGAGGCGGCGCGCGATCATTTAATCTCAGAATTTGACACGTGTACACCCCTCGAAGTTGAAGTCATTTATGGGTTAATTTTGAGCTATTGCCAGGCAGAATCATTACCTCTTGTTCACTACCCTTTCAAAGCTAAACAGACACTTGAAGGAATAGAATTTCGTCTCGACACACTACCAAACAAGTTGCAGCAAGTAATAAATAAATTTGTGTGCAAAATTCGTAACAAGTAAATAAAAGAGAACATGTCGATTGGTTTAACAAATGCCCTAAATACATACAAGGTGCCCACATCAGCAGCCAGTGCCTTGGGATCAAGCAGAGAAATTAATCCTTACAATGTGGTATGCTATAAATGGAATGGTACTGATACTAGTGGTCGTGAGTCATCAGCCAATGCATTTGCCACAAAGACGAGTGGATGCAATTCAAGTATGGAAATGATTGGAATAGAAAACGCATTGCGCCCAAAATACATTGAATTTATGAATGGAGGTAATGTTGGTATTGGAGGATCATACAACACGACAGACACGACAGACACGACAGACATGTCATTACCATCAAATAATCCAATGGCACTGCCAGATATTAGTATGTATGGTGATACTGGAAATTTGGTGAGCAAACCTGTCATGAGAGGAAATATGGCCGAGGGCTTTGCGCCGACACCGGTTGCATATGGCTTTGGAATGGCTACCAAGGCTATCAGAGAATCATATGTTGGGGGAATTCCACAGGGAAACTTTGGAATCGGGATGGGAAGTGTGATACGAGCCGGAGCGACCTCCTCCGAGTCATTTACAGAGGCGCCGGCGCGCAAAATCACCTATGCTACCAAATTGCGCGAGGGCTATGTGGCTGATAATAGTGCCAAACTTGCAGAGTTTAGATCCACGTTGGCGCAAAAAAAAAAGTTTGCGGGTGTTGATTAATTTTCCAAATATAGATAAATGTTTATACAAAAATATTTTGAAAATTTATAGACTCGAGGTAACAATCAGGTCTTGTCCTCTATTTCCCAAGTGAGCATATGTCGATCCTGATACTGAAGATAGAGAATTATCTATTCTACTAGAGGGTAATAATCCGGCTTGTGATTGTGCAAAAAGATTGTCCATTTTCTGGGTAGCTCCATTCTCGCCGCCCAAATAATTTAGGGCACCCCGCTGTAGATCAATTTGCGGCGCGACCGATGTTCTAAACCACCCAGGTGCGCCGGGTACAATAGGTAAATCGCCGCGAATCGGGTCTCCCATAGCGCGCAACTGAGAATTACGATTGGCAAATACCAGTCTATCAATAACAATAGATTCTCCGTCTCCCGAAGGTAATACCACATCTTGATTATTATCATCACCTCCACAATTTGTGCATCCTTCAAGTGGTGTGGCCGGAACTGCCGACATGCCTCCAGTCGAGTTTGACACGGGGTAGTGTAAAGCACTATTCAAATCAATATTGCCAAATCTTGGCGTCGGCGCCGCACTATATTGTGATGGGCTATAAAATACAGTACCATTTGCATCGCGATTCATTGCTCCAAAATGTTCAGCAGTGGTAATCTTGGCGCGGGCAAAAAATGTTGTGAGTGCAACAATTACTACAACAATTACTACACCAAAGATGATCTTGTTTGTATTATTCATTTATTAAGCGCGCACAAAAGTTTTTGCAAAATACAAATTTTACTCTGATACTCTCGTATCATTTTACAATACGATATGAAGGCTGTAACTTGGTTATTTTGGGTTCAATACGTACAATTGTGTCACGCGGCCAATTATAATAGCGTACGACAGGATCATCCAACTTCATCTTGGGAAGACCCAACTGCCCAAATCTAGCTTCGATTCGCGCACGATCCGTCTCACTGCATACTACAAATTTTGGTTGGAGCACGTGATCAACAATTGGAAATACGAGTTCATGTTCACAAAATGCTTCAATATGAATAGTGTCGCGACATGCAATGCCTTTGCGCGCATCAGAAGTAATAGAGTCTCTATATACAACAATACCGTGTCGAATATGTAATGCCTCACATCTAATCTTGTACTCTTTTAAACCATCTATTGCCAATTGATCAAAAATATGAGAGAGTACAAACAGATTTGGTGCATCTGGTCTACTCCAAATTGCGCCATCTTCAGTCGTTATATCAAGATTATATCCACGATCGTGCAGCATTCTAGTTAGCGTCTCTTGTATTCGTGTCATCTTGTCTATCTTTTGAGGTACAATATTGCTCCAAAAGCAAAAAGTAAGAGTATAATTATTATGTAGAGAAACCAAATCTTTTGCCGCAACAAAGCCAACTCGAGTTGCGATGAAGTTAATCGTACTTCACAAGGGGGTTCCTCATTCCTAGTTTCCAAGTGCTCAACAAATGTCAAGGGGGTTGTGCCAAGTCTATGCATTTATTCATCAAAAAAACAAAAATGCACTCACCAAAATGTCTCGTAATTTCATTCGGGGGGCTTGCCGGGTTCACCATGCTTGGTGCACTTACAAAGTTGGCAAGACAAGATAAACTTGCCAGAATAACACATTATTATGGTACTTCTGTCGGAGCAATAATTGGAACTCTACTCGCGATTGGCATGACACCAACTCAAATCTTTGCTGAAGCATTCAAGTATAACAAACGGTGGACACCTCGATTTATCGACTTGATACGCAACACTCAAACAACATCCCTATGTAGTATTTCTCCACTAGAGGTATCCCTGTGTGATATTTTTGCCAAGTATAACAACGGTCATGTGCCCACATTTGCTCAGTTGGCTTTGCGCGGCAAATTTTTACACATTTTTGCATATTGTATAGATACCAATGAGCCTATAGAGTTTTGCGCCGAGACTACCCCAAATCTCAGTGTATTGGACGCGGCATTAGCAAGCTCATCTATTCCCCTAATTTTTCCTCTTCGCGTTATTTCAGAGCACGAATATATTGATGGGGCCTTCTTTACACCCTTTCCACTATCAAAAGCGCTATTAAAATTTGCGCCGCACGAAATTATTGGGATACGAGCTAGTGTACCAACATGGACAAGAGATACGACAAACAAATTTAGCATTATCATGTCAATAATTTATTTGGCAATAAAACACTCATATCAACAAGAATTAAAACTAATAACAAATAATATGATAATAATAGCTGTTCCCTCCACAGAAAGACTAGTCATCACACAGCTAAGTCCAACAGACAAGTGGAATCTATTCGCGACTGGAATGGCGCTTGTCGAATAAATAATCGAGTGCGGCAAGTGGCGGGGTCTTGTGTGATTTACGAATTGCTTGTAAAAGACCATATCCAACAGTAATATATGGTGGATTGTCACTACAATATTTACTATTATATACAAAAACAAGCGCCTGCATCATACAATGAAATGTCAAACTTGCTTGGACAAGTGCCCCACCCATCTCCGAGTACAGATCCAAAAATTTGCGCGCGCAATCCGGATTTGTAATGAGTAAAAATAAATATCGTCTAAGATGTGATGGTTCATTACCGCGCAATTCTAATGCTTCATAATATTCTTCATTCCATAGCTTTATCGTGCGGCCAGTTATGGAATTGCGCAAAAAGAGTCCAACTGATGCAGTTGGTAAGAGTGATTCAATTTGATCCCATGTTTCTAGGTAGACTCGCTGAGCTCGGCGCAGGCCACTCATCACACACGGCTCTTCTTCCGCCGCGTACCACACTCCATATACACCAATCTTGTTGCGTCCCAAGTATATCAGGCGAGATTGGGGAGGCGCGCCATATGGGTCTACAAGAACAATTCTATTCTCGGCGCGAGTCTCAACAATATAGTGATAAATATAGTTGGTATCCATGTCTTGCCATAACGATGGATGATACTGGTCCACGTCCTTGTCAAACATTACACCAAACGTTGTGTTACATCCCCATCGAGAATCATACGCGTCTAGTTTACATTGCGTCGAGAGTTTCCATTCATTTGCAAAATGGTCAAACCATGCGCGAATCAAAGTGCCTTCACTAGCATCATATACTTGCCAGTCATTAATCTTTGTCATAGCAAGTCCACTAGATGAATAACCGACATACTCGTCTGGAACGGCAACTGGTTCAACAATTGTTACTCCTTTACGAGTTATTCTTCCTTTGTATTTAATACCATTCAAAGTCTCTGTATCTTTACTGATTAAATAGCTCATTATTGTAGGTTTGTACGTTTAGTTAGTTTCAAGTATATAGTTTTTATTTTTGACATGTTTGGTATTAAATATTTTCAAGAGATACCCCTGTTTAGGCAGGACCCAGTATCGAGAACCATGATGTTGTGGCGAGGGCACCCGTAAACGCTGGCGCAAATGTCCACAATATCTGATATTGCTCAGTGGCAACACAATTTTGTAACAATACTGTACCTGCACATGACACAGCTGCAGATTTATAAAATGCGCTTGTTGCAACATTAAATAGAGTCGTCCACGTGGCATCAATATTCTTCTGGATTTGTATTGTTGTCATGATAGAATTGCTTGAGATTGGCGGTGGCGATTGTGATTCAAGATACACTGAGACTAAATAATCTCCACTTGTTGGAATAGTTATAACGCCAGTTCCTGTATCATACATACCTGCATTATCTGTTGATGTTATTCCACTCACTGGATTTGTTAATGTGTCAAATATAATAACATATGGAGCTGTACCGAATGTAAAATTGTCATCAGAAAAGTATTGCGCAGAGGAGGGCATTCCACCCACAGCACCTGTTGGGCCAGTAACTCCCGTTCCAGTTGGACCAGTCGCTCCTAGAGATCCTTGTGAGCCGGTTGGGCCAGTTGCGCCAGCACTTCCAGGTGTTCCAGCAGATCCTTGTGAGCCGGTTGGGCCGGTTGCGCCAGCACTTCCAGGTGTTCCAGCAGATCCTTGTGAGCCAGTTGGGCCGGTTGCGCCAGCACTTCCAGGTGTTCCAGCAGATCCTTGTGAGCCAGTTGGGC